>Ga0181350_1000413_pt1 | contig 12454 bp, 5 predicted proteins | sample Su13VDMM110DCMD_FD_130105 | JGI IMG/M metagenome (GOLD analysis project Ga0181350, IMG submission 130105) | Freshwater viral communities from Lake Michigan, USA - Su13.VD.MM110.DCM.D | ecosystem: Environmental > Aquatic > Freshwater > Lake | place: USA: Michigan | collected 2013-07-16
ATTCTCAAAATAACATATACAGACAATACAACTTATATGAAATTAGAGACCAATTTAATGCATTGTTATACGAAGTTAGACAGAATAGAAACGATAATATTGATTTCAGTAAAAACTTTACAAATATAACAACCTAATGGCGATAACGCAAAAGAATACAAAATATTTTTACCCTCCGAGACCTGGTAGTGGTGCGGCAACCTTTTCTGACAACATTGTAGGATTACAAACAGTTGAGGGTGGTGGACTTACGCAAGGTAACTTTGAGTTTACAACATCGGTTGTTGAGAAGGTTAATAGAACTTTTAGTGTTGGAGCGTTTTCTGAACCAATTAGTTTAGGTGATTTGGATATTGGTGATTTAGCGGAAAGTAGACGAATCATGGCAACTCAGTTTAGAGTATATCCAAACTATGATGTGTCTCAGGTTCTAAACTTCTCGATGTACGGGTCTTTAAGTAAAAGATTTCAAGTGTCGGTTACAAAAATTATTCATAACTTCCCTGCGGCGTTAGATATTATATTCACCAACTTAGATTTTACGACAGGTGCAACAGCATTTGATATTTCATACGATTCGGTTCAAGATGAAACGTATTTCAAAGTGGATGTGGATAGAATTAATAATCCATTTGAAATTGATTATTCTGTAAGTGCTGCGACCAACTTATCGGTTAGAGAAATAGTTGTTTCACCTTATAGAAACTTATATAACACTTACTTAGATTATGCGGTTAGTGTAAATGACAACATATATAACATTGTATCGTTTACACCATCAGATAATTTAACCACAGGGTATATTCAATTCTATGTTTCAGGTTCACCATTTGGTACTACTGCAACTACGTTTAATGAAAACTTCCAAATACGACCAAATGATTTTATTGTAGATAAAATATTCTCTGAAGACTTTGATGAGGTTGAGAAATTTTTATTAAATAGACTTGTTAGACCTGAATACACGGCAGTATTCCAAGTACCAGCCCAAACAGAAAACGGAGAGTTTTATACTAACTATCAATCAGTTACTTGGCCAAAGGATGGTGATTGGAACTTAAATATTAGGTCGTTTTTATTTGATGACTACCTAAATAATTTAGAAACTATTGCACTTAATTTAGACTCATTTAAAAGTAATTTAATATCAAGATTCTTGGTAACAGATTCATTAAAAGAGTTTGATACTTTAGGACAAAAAGTTGAAAAAATATTTCAAATTTATGGTAGAAGTTTTGACCAAGTGAAACAATTCATCGACGCATTAGCGTACATGAATTCAGTTAACTATAACCCAACTAACGACATACCATCACAATTACTTGTAAACTTAGCTCAAACTTTAGGATGGAGTTCAAACTTCTCACCAATAACAAATGAGGATTTTTTAAGTTCGGTATTTGGAAATACGTCGACACCAACATATCCAGGTTATGCCAGAGCGTTAACTCCAACAGAGTTAAACTATTCATTTTATAGAAACTTAATTTTAAACGCAGCTTACCTATTCAAATCTAAAGGTACAAGAAGGTCTGTTGAGTTTATGATGAGACTTATAGGAGCCCCTGATTCGTTAATTGAATTTAACGAACACATTTATCTTGCCGACCAAAGAATTAATTTAGACCAATTCTACACACAATGGGCTAGAATATCAGGAGGAACCTACGTTGAAAATACTCCATCATATCTGCCAGGACAAACATATAGAATTAAAGGTAAGATATATACTGGATTCACTTCAACGGCAACTTATGAAGATGTTAATATTAAATTAGCCGATTATCCTATTGACGCGTTAGGGTTTCCATCAGCACCTATCAATACAGAAGATTATTTCTTCCAATTAGGTGCAGGTTGGTATGAAGTTACTCCACAACATAGAAGCCCTGACCAAGTTAAAATTACAGGAAGTGTTTACACAGGACAAAACTATGACATTCAAACCACATTAACTCCATTCAGTTATGGTCAACCATATTTAAACCGATTTAGGGATTTCCCATACATGACTGAAGGATTTAAATTAACTCAAGTTGTAGATAATAATAAATCGTGGTTAGAGGAGGACAATAAAATTAGAGTATCAACAAATGCAGACTACAATGCGTATTACTATGTTGATAATGAGAAGTTAGTTCTAAATGTTAAAAACGTTGATTTATTTTTAAATCCCGCACAAGGTCTTGTATATGACGTTTGGGACCAATCAAAAAGATATGACTATCCGATACCTGAATCAGGTTTGACGGTTGGATATCCTGTCCCAGGTGGGGTAGATTGGACTTTTGTTAAGCCAGAACCAAAGAAAAAAACGTTCTTCGAATTTTCTCAAACATTTTGGGAGAATATGATTAATGTTAGAAACAGACAATACATTACAGATGGTAAGACAGGGGGATATCCTACCTTACAATCTATTTGGTGGAAATACATTGAATCGGAAGAAACAGTTGGGTTACCAAATAACAAATATACGTATCAAAAATTAATTGATTACGTAAATGGTATTGGTCCTTATTGGATGAAGTTGGCGGAACAAATGATTCCAGCGACAACTATTTGGAATACAGGAGTTAAAATGGAAAACTCAGTTTTACATAAACAAAAGTTTGTTTATAGAAGACAAAGAGGATGCCAGTTTATACCAGTTCCTGTAGACCCATGTTACATTATATCAAATATATTCGATTATAACTGTACTACGGAATATACTGACTTTAACATATACCCATGGTTGAACGGGGATGTCCAAGTTAGTAACTTCAACAGTATCTTATCAAACAGAGTTAACTCAATGTTAGCTTCAAGCGGACTTACTTTGAACGATTGTATTCAAAATTCGGTTGAAAGTAATTGGTATGTTGATTTACAAATAGCTGACGATATTATTATACAAGAACTATTCTACACAGGATATGGTTTAACAGACGTACCTTCAAATAGAGCTTGGAGAAATGCCTTAATTCAATACCTACCACAATTATATGACTTTGGTTATACGTATTACTTGAATGGTAATTTTTTAACAATAACTAGTTTAACGTGTACGGATAGAAATATTGATGAAATTTTATCATTAAATTCAGGAATAAACATCAGCATAAATTGTGCAACTAACTAATGGCATCATTTGATTATTACTTATCGATAACAGGAGACTGTAGTAATACCAATAATGGTATTATAAACTTATCCTTAGTAGGAGGTACTCCTCCATATACTGTACAATGGCAATCACCGTTGACTCAAGTTGATTTGGTTACAACAGGGGCTTCGATAGTGACAGGATTATCTGCGTCAACATATACCGCCAGGGTTAACGATAGTACATTACCCACCAACCAAGAATTCTATATTAACGTGCCCGTTTCGAGTGGAGTTTGCTCGTCAATTATTTCAGTACAAGACACAACCTGTAATTTAGATAACGGGTCAGTAACAGGTACCTCAACTTCACAATATTCATCAACAAATTTTTATTTGTTGGGAATGGATAATAGCCTAGTTCAATCAGGTGTTACAAACACACCTGAATTTATTTTTGGTAATTTAAGTGCAGGTACCTATTTTCTTCTTGCCGAAGATTTAGGTGGATGTTCAGGTATTACACAAAGTTTTATTATTGATACTTCAGAAGAGTTTAGTTTTGGATTGTACGTAGTACCTAATTCTAGTTGTGGAGGAGTACCTATTGGTAAAATTACTGTAACGGGAGAAACAGGGTTATCACCTTTCACTTATTTATGGAGTGACGGACAAACGGGTAATACTATCACAGGATTGACTAGAGGTAACTATTCAGTTGCCGTAACAGATGCTTACGGATGTACCAAATCAATGGAAGGGTCAGTAACTGACGTTAACGTTATCGGGGTCGGACTTATAACTTCAGTATCACCGTCATGTCTTCAAAGTAATGGGTCAATTAGTTTAACTATTACAGGAGGAACTGCGCCATATTATTATTCAGCCTCAACAGGAAATGTTGAAATATCATATAGTAAAACATTCTCAATTTCAGGGTTATCTGCTGGAGACTATAATTTCCAAGTAACTGATGCGGGATATTGTCAAACATTTGCAGGTACTTCATTACAAACACCAGGAGGTATAACATCAATATTAGTAACAAACCAAAACTCAACTTGTTCAAGTACCGATGGTTCAATACAGATTTCCGTTGTTGGAGGAACAACACCTTATACCTATACTTTAATTTATCCCGATGGTTCTCAAACAAATCTGAATAACTCTCAAACAACACAATTATTTGATGGGTTAGCGAGTGGGACATATACCGTTGCGGTGTCAGATAATACAGGATGTTCATATATTCAAGAAGTTACAATAATTGCCGAAAATAAATTCACGATATCAACAGAAGTAGTTTCAACAAGTTGTAATCAAAACAACGGACAAGTGACAATATTCTCCACAACAGGGGGGACAATGCCATTAGACTATTCTGTCGATGGGATTTATAATGTGATAGACACAAATTTAAGTGCAGTGACATTCAACAGTTTATCTGCGGGAACACACACTGTTGCAGTTACGGACTCGGACGGATGTGTTCAAACTTCTAATATTTTAATACCATTTAGTCAACGATTAGACTACTCACTATATTCAACTTCTTGTGGTAGTGGAAACAGTGGACAAATAACAGCCTTTATTAGTTCGGGAGAACCACCATTTAGTTTTAATTGGTCGGACAACGTACCTAATGAACCTCAACAAATTCAAGTAACAGGTTTAACAGGAGGTTCATACAGTTTAACTGTTATTGATTCAAATGGATGTACTTTAACAAGGAATACTACCATAACATGTAATAAGAACTATACATCATATCAAACATATGTAATGGGGGCTGAGGTGTTCAATGTAATTTCTCCAACCAAATTTGGTTTATTACAAATGTTAAACGAAGGGTTCTATGATTTAACAACAGGAAATACAAGTTGTGATTTAATCAGTGCAACATTTACCGCTAAAGTTTCGGTAAACCCTGCAGGTTTGGTTACACAACAAGACTTCTTCACTTCAACATCATTAGTTCAAGCGCCAAGTGATAATACGTGGTATAATACAATTAAATCGTTATTGTTGAGTATACCAGGAATTGGTAACGTAACTATAGACCAACTAAATAATCAAATAACAATTGAAACAAGTAGAAATAATACGTCGTTACAAGGACAAGAAATTATTATCGACTTAGTGATTGTTTATGACATAATGTGCTTATCATGACACAAGTTAGAATAACCGACATATCAGGGGGTACTTACCCTATTAATGTTTACATAGCAGATATCTATGGAAATAATCAAACTTTGCTCGGTACTATTAGTTCAGGTCCCGTACCACCAACAGTAGAATATAACACAGTAATTCCATCAATCTTTAATACCGCACCACAAATAATGTTAATGATGGTGGACGTTAATGGTTGTTTTGTCTTCAAAATTTTAGATTGTACTGTTGGAAGTGATTTCCAAATAACAATTGAAATGGAAAGTTGTGTTGTTAACATTGACATTCAAAATTCTTCTTGTGTTTTTGGAGTTAGTTTAGCCGACCCAAGTTGTTTTATTAATGATTTGAATTTATCAGACCCAAGCTGTTAATCAATAATTTAAAAAAAAATAATCATTTTATTATTTTTAAGATTAATACTAAGGAAATAGAATACTTGTGGTATTTATTAAATAAAATCCGCGGATGGCACTTTATAATATTTTAGTCGTAAATAATGCACCTGGTTGTAATGATACTACAGTAACAGAACAACTTAGTGTAAGCGCATGTACAACTTACATAGTAAGATTAGCTTCTAACTCAAATGCGTTAGGCCCATTTAGTATTTACGTCAATACATCTTTAATTGGTTCAGGGTATACAAGAACAGATATGTTCAATGGAGTAGTAATAACTTTAGATTGTACTACACCTACACCAACACCTACTCCATCAGCAACTCCAGGGGTGACATTAACACCTACTCCGTCAGAGACTGCAACTAATACTCCGACTCCGACAGAGACTACAACTAATACGCCAACACCAACAAATACACCAAGTACAACTCCTACAACTGGAGCTAGTCCAACACCAACTGAAACCGCAACTCAGACACCTACAGTTACTCCAACAACTACCCCTACGCCAACACCAACAAATACACCAACTGAAACCGCAACTGTAACTCCTACAAATACCGCAACATCTACACCAACTCCAACAGAGACTCCTACAAACACTCCAACTAACACTACAACAGTAACTCCAACTAATACAGAAACACCTACACAAACTCCAAGTGAGACTCCTACAAACACGCCAACTAATACAGAGACTCCAACAAGTACACCAACAGAAACTCCTACAAACACTCCAACTAATACCGCGAGTGTAACTCCGACTAATACTAGTACTCCTACAAATACTCCAACAAATACTGCAAGTGTAACACCAACTAATACAGAGACTCCAACAAGTACACCAACTGAAACTCCAACAAATACACCAACTAACACTGCTAGTGTAACACCAACTAATACTGAAACTCCAACACAGACTCCAAGTGAGACTCCTACAAACACGCCTACAAATACTGAAACTTCAACTCCAACACCAACTGAAACTCCAACAAATACACCAACTAACACTGCTAGTGTAACACCAACTAATACAGAGACTCCTACTAGTACTCCAACAGAAACTCCTACAAACACTCCAACTAATACCGCGAGTGTAACTCCGACTAATACTAGTACTCCGACTAATACTCCAACAAATACTGCAAGTGTAACACCAACTAACACATCAACTCCTACAAACACACCAACTAATACTGCGACTGTAACTCCGACTAATACTGCAAGTGTAACACCAACTAATACCGCTACTCCTACAAATACACCAACTAATACTGCGAGTGTAACACCAACAAACACTGCAACACAAACTCCAACAGTTACAAGTACACCAACTCAGACTCCAACAGTTACGAGTACACCAACAACAACATTAACATCAACGCCTACTGAAACAGCGACATCAACACCTACTCCAACTAATACTGCAACAGTTACCGCAACAGCAACTGAAACACCAACACCAACAGTAACGGCAACTGCAACTGAAACTGCAACACCAACTCCAACTGTAACACCTACTGAAACGGCTACCGCAACACCAACCGCAACAATTACTGCAACACCTACTGAAACACCAACAAACACACCAACGGTAACACAAACACAAACACCAACTAATACAACAACACCAACTAATACACCTTCACCCACACCAACAAATCAACCATTATTTGCTTACTTAACAATTGAACCACAAGGACAAAGTGCTAACTTTAACGGATGGATGTCATCGCAAGGTAGTGCGTGGAGAGGATTCTTTATTAATGGTGCTACAGTGGCAAACTCTGTAACATTCAATCAACAGATTAATTCATATTTGAATTACTCAGGATGGGGAGGAAACTCACCTGCAATTATCACAGGTACAATCTCTCCAACATCAGGAGGAAGTGACGCATATGGTAATCCAATCAATGCTTACTTGTTCCAAACAACACAAGTGCCAGCAGGTACAACACCATCAAATGCTTGGTATACTTGGTATATTTCAACAGGAGCGACAAACGGCCAAATTATGACTCAGGTAGGTACAAATACGGCAGGGAACGCAAACGCATTAACCGCGAGAAATATGAACTCAGGTTATTATAATACTATAGTAACCTATACAGGTTCTACAATTCCTCAAGGAACATATCGTGTTTATACAACATATTCAGCGACAGAATTTAGAATAAACGCCTCACTAAATAATATTTACTTTAAAGGTAACACCTTAACATAAAAAAAAAGAAAAAGACTATGAGCTTTAATTATAAAAACCCACTTGCATCAACCTTATACGAAGGACCAGTCGGAGTTGCACTTGATATTAGTACGGGTACAAATTTCAGTGTATACAGCATTGGTGGATACATGGAGGTGTATTCACACGAAAATTTAATATATACAATTCCTCCAGGGACAGAAGGAAGTGTATTATATTCAGGAAACTCAATTCCAGTTGCTTTTGCATACAATCAACCATTTGGAGATGTTGCAGACCAATTAACAATTAATAATGATGAAATTTCTTCTGGAAGAAGAAGATTAGGTATGATGGTTTATGTCATATCTGCGGATACAACATATCAATTTATAATTGATGATTATGCGACTAAATGGAATAACGCCCAAACATCAGGAGCTTTAGGGTTTGATGGTAGTGCTTGGCTTTGTGACGCACATGCGACATATTCTACCGAGGCGGGTAATATTTTGGTTGATGCGTGGACTGGCTCAACTATTGAAGGTGTTAATGGTGTAACAAGAGAAAATGCAAGATGGAAGATTGCAAATTTGAACGACACTGTTATTACAGGTGGTACATATTTTTCAGCAACAACTACCTTACAACTATACGAAAATAACGGACAAACAATTTCAATCACAGGATTTACAGGAACAGTAACGGGAGGGACTTATAATAGTGGGTCTTCAACGTTAACTCTTAATAATAGTGATGGTTCAAATGTTTCAATAACAGGAATTACATCAGGTTCTGGTTCAGCCTTATCCGTTGGAGACGGAACAACAACAGTTACTTCTGTTTCAGGAATTACATTCAGTGGCGCGACTGTTGTTAATAATAGTGGTGGAAATATTACAGTAACAATAACAGGAAATACAGGAACAAGTGGAACTTCAGGAACTAGTGGTACAAGTGGAATAGATGGTACTTCAGGTACTAGTGGGACTTCAGGTACAACAGGTACAAGTGGAACAGACGGTACATCAGGTACTTCAGGTACAAGTGGAACAACAGGAACTAGCGGTACTTCAGGAATAGATGGTACATCAGGTACTAGTGGGACTTCAGGTACAACAGGTACAAGTGGAACTAGCGGAACAGACGGTACATCAGGTACATCAGGTACTTCAGGTACTAGTGGGACTTCAGGTACAACAGGTACAAGTGGAACTAGCGGAACAGACGGTACATCAGGTACTTCAGGTACAAGTGGAACAACAGGAACTAGCGGTACTTCAGGAATAGATGGTACTTCAGGTACAAGCGGAACAACAGGAACTAGCGGTACTTCAGGAATAGATGGTACTTCAGGTACAAGTGGGACAACAGGTACTAGTGGGACAACAGGTACTTCAGGTACAAGCGGAATAGATGGAACATCAGGTACAACAGGAACTAGTGGTACTTCAGGAATAGATGGAACTTCAGGAACTAGCGGTACTTCAGGTACTAGCGGTACTTCAGGTACTAGCGGAATAGATGGTACTTCAGGTACAACAGGAACTAGTGGTACTTCAGGAATAGATGGAACATCAGGTACAACAGGAACAAGTGGAACTTCAGGAACATCAGGAACATCAGGAACTAGTGGTACTTCAGGAATAGATGGTACTTCAGGTACTTCAGGTACTTCAGGAATAGATGGAACTTCAGGTACAAGTGGTACTTCAGGTACAAGTGGAACAACAGGAACTAGCGGTACTTCAGGTACTTCAGGAATAGATGGAACTTCAGGTACAAGTGGTACTTCAGGTACTTCAGGTACTTCAGGTACTTCAGGAATAGATGGAACATCAGGAACAACAGGTACAAGTGGTACATCAGGAACTTCAGGTACTAGCGGAATAGATGGTACTTCAGGTACATCAGGAACTAGTGGTACTTCAGGTACTAGTGGAATAGATGGTACTTCAGGTACAACAGGAACAAGTGGTACTTCAGGTACAACAGGAACTAGTGGTACTTCAGGAATAGATGGTACTTCGGGTACTTCAGGAACAAGTGGAACAACAGGAACTAGCGGTACTTCAGGTACAAGTGGAACAACAGGAACTAGCGGTACTTCAGGAATAGATGGAACTTCAGGAACAACAGGAACAAGTGGTACTTCAGGAACTAGCGGTACTAGTGGAGTAAGTGCTGATTATATAGGAACTTCAACAGATACAATAAATTTATCAACTTTAGTAGTTAGTAATAATATAACATTAACAACAAGTGTTGGTTTATCATACACAACAGCACAACATATAATTGTTGCTAATAGTACAATAAATAATTTTCATGGTTATGTTGTTTCTTATAATTCAGGTTCAGGGTCACTGACTTTAGAAATTACTGAAATAGACGGAACAGGTACGTTTTCAATTTGGACAACAAATTTAGATGGAGCGACTGGTAATGATGGTACTTCTGGAACAAGTGGTACTTCAGGAACCGCAGGTTCAAGTGGTACTTCAGGTACTTCAGCAACTAGCGGAACGGATGGAACTTCAGGAACTTCAGGAACTTCAGGAACATCTGGTACAAGTGGAACTACAGGTACATCAGGAACAGATGGTTCAAGTGGAACTTCAGGAACTACAGGTACATCAGGAACTACAGGTACATCAGGAACAGATGGTTCAAGTGGTTCAAGTGGTTCAACGGGAACATCAGGTACTTCAGGTACTTCAGGTACTTCAGGAATAGATGGTTCATCAGGAACAACGGGAACATCAGGTACTTCAGGAACAACGGGAACATCAGGTACTTCAGGTACTTCAGGAATAGATGGTACTTCAGGTACTAGTGGTTCATCAGGTACTTCAGGAACAGATGGAACAAGTGGTACAAGTGGAACTTCAGGTTCAAGTGGTTCAACAGGAACAAGTGGAACATCAGGTTCTTCAGGAACAACGGGTACAAGTGGAACATCAGGTTCTTCAGGAACTACAGGAACTAGCGGTACAACAGGTACTTCAGGGACAAGTGGAACGTCAGTTGCGGTAGGAGGAACACTTAACACAATTGTTAAATTTACTTCAACTCAAACTATTGGAGATACAACAACACCAATTGCTGAGGTAACAGGAGGAACAGGAAATACAATAGTTATAGGGCAAACCACAAGAACAACAGCAAACGCATTATTTGAAATATTTGGGACAAGAGGAATTATGTTACCAAGATTAACAGAAACTCAGAGAAATAATCTCTCAATGACAGCTAACGACATTGCTTTAGTAGTGTATCAAACTGACGGAGACGAAGGATTATATATCTATAAATCAGGTGGATGGGTACAAATTATATAACATATGGCACTTAATAAAGGTTTTTTCTATTCGATTGACGATGAATTATTTTTATCAACGGATGGAATCAAAAGAATAAAAATAGGAAGCTCAGGAGAAATTTTCATCTCAGGGTTGACCCAATCGGTCGACCCTTTGGTGGTTACAATTGATACTAACGGACAATTACACACTATTAGTGCTACAACATTAAATGGTACTTCAGGAACAAGTGGAACCTCAGGTTCAAACGGGTCTTCAGGTACAAGCGGAATAGATGGTACCTCAGGAACTAGTGGTACTTCAGGTACTAGTGGTTCAACAGGAACAAGTGGTACTTCAGGATTAAGTGGAGTTAACGGAACAAGTGGTACATCAGGAACAAGTGGAGTTAACGGAACAAGTGGTACATCAGGAACAAGTGGAGTTAACGGAACAAGTGGTACATCAGGAACAGATGGTTCAGATGGAACATCAGGTACAACAGGAACAAGTGGTACATCAGGAACAGATGGTTCAGATGGAACATCAGGTACAACAGGAACTAGCGGTACTTCAGGAACAGATGGTTCAGACGGTACTTCAGGAACAACAGGAACAAGTGGTACATCAGGAACAGATGGTTCAGACGGTACTTCAGGTACTTCAGGTTCAACAGGAACTAGTGGTACTTCAGGAACATCAGGTATAGACGGAACTAGTGGTACTTCAGGTATAACAGGTACTTCAGGTACTAGCGGAATAGATGGTACATCAGGAACTAGCGGTACTTCAGGAATAGATGGTACATCAGGAACTACAGGAACTAGCGGTACTTCAGGTACTTCAGGTACTTCAGGTACTTCAGGTACAAGTGGAATAGACGGTACCTCAGGAACATCAGGTACAAGTGGTATAGATGGAACTAGTGGTACTTCAGGAACTAGTGGTACTTCAGGTACTAGTGGAATAGATGGAACTAGTGGTACTTCAGGAACATCAGGTACAAGTGGTATAGATGGAACATCAGGAACTAGTGGTACTTCAGGAATAGATGGAACATCAGGAACTAGTGGTACTTCAGGAACTAGTGGTACAAGTGGAATAGATGGAACATCAGGCACAAGTGGAATAGATGGTACTTCAGGAACTAGCGGTACATCAGGAACAAGTGGAATAGATGGTACTTCAGGAACTAGCGGAACTTCAGGTACAAGTGGTACTTCAGGAATAGATGGAACATCAGGAACTAGTGGTACTTCAGGAACTAGTGGTACAAGTGGAATAGATGGAACATCAGG
>Ga0181350_1000416_pt1 | contig 12397 bp, 12 predicted proteins | sample Su13VDMM110DCMD_FD_130105 | JGI IMG/M metagenome (GOLD analysis project Ga0181350, IMG submission 130105) | Freshwater viral communities from Lake Michigan, USA - Su13.VD.MM110.DCM.D | ecosystem: Environmental > Aquatic > Freshwater > Lake | place: USA: Michigan | collected 2013-07-16
CATTAAAAGAATTCCAAATTCAAAACAGAGGTAATAACAACGCTAATATTACTATTACTATCCCTGAAGAAATAGGAAGATTCAAAGACTTGAATATGATTCTATTAGACAACTGTGTTACATCAATCCCTGAATCAATCTGTACATTACCTAAATTGAGATTCTTAGCGTTGATTAACAACCCTGAGTTAAGAACAATCCCTGAGTGTATTGCGAATTTACCTAACCTATACTTCTTAAATTTAAAAGGAAGTAATAACGTGGAAGTACCTGAGTCTATCAAGGAAAAAGGAACTGACATGGGCGGAGGTATGTGGGACCTTCAAGAAGACTAATTGTTTAACAACTAACTAATATACTATGAGTGTTGATGTTGAAATATACATGAATAACATCATTAAGTTTTTCAGAGAAAATCCGAACGACCTTCTCAACTTGGTCCCAAAAACCAAAGAGGAGGAGTTCTACTCTAAACTTCGTGAAGTTGCCATCCAAAACTACGAAAAGGGTGAAGAGGTTAATTTAACCAAAAATCAAATAGTTATAATCTGTGCTGAAATACACGGTAAGACTAAGAAAATTAAAAAAGAAACATCTGAACCTAAAACAATCGGTGAAATCTTAAATGACTCAAGGTATCAAGACTTAACCATTGAAAAGTTAATCGTTAATACTCCATTCGGAAATTATTCATTAAATTAAAATTATAGTTCGAATTTTATTCGTACATTTGTGGGGGACATTGTCCTCCATTTTAATTTTAACTATATTTGATGAATGAAAGTAGAGATATTTAAAAAAAACTTCGAAACGTTTAATTGCGTTTCACACCACGAACAAAATCCTATTGGGGGTGGGCATTTAAATCCAATAATGGATATGGATGATTTGTTCGGTGATGGGTTAATAATTCATAAATCTGACCCTCCAACAAAAAAACATCCTCTATTTATTATTAAAAAGACTACTACTGACCAAGAGTCTTATCTTGAAAACTACGGTAACCCAATGTGTACGGTTACCAAGATGCATGCCATGGTTGTTGTTGAAAGGGTAGGTGATAAAGTTACCTTGAAATTATTTCACGGTTTTAGAAATAGAAGAGCGGGTAACACATGGTTTAAGGTGTCTTGGAATGTTGACTATATTAGTGTTAACACAAAGACTGGAGATGTTTATTCGGGGTATCTGAGAGAATATCAAAAGAAGATAAAGTGTAAGAAGAAAATTAGACGAAACTTTTTTGCTAACGACCCAATTAGCTCAATAAAGTCTATGATTAAGAATGTAGTTAACTCTTATGTTTCGGACAAAAATGAAGTGTCTAATGTTGCGATGGAAGCCGTTTCTAAATTCATGTTTGAGATAGACAATAGAGATGACTTCGAGAAATTAGATTTTAATCAAAGGTTGTTTAGATTTTATTTAAACAAAAGACAAATAAAATACCCAAACAACTTCCAAGTATTTACTCAACATTTGATTGGTCCTGAAATTAGAAAGGTCCTTAAGAAAAACGGTAACAAGTTGGTGGATGCTTTTATGACGGTGCAAAAAATTTCAGGTAAGAGATTGAAGAAATCTCTACACACTTGTAGAGGATTAAATATTGCATTGTACCAACATGCCAGACAACTGTTTGGAGACGATTGGTTAAATCAAGATGATGAAATTATTACAGAATTATTGAATTCAACAATTGCAGCTCAAACTAATATTTTACCTGAATTCAAATCTGTTATTAGTGTTGAAGAATTAAGAAGAGTATATTCTATATTCAAAAAAGTTTATATTGAAGGTTCTTTAGATACTTGGACATTTACCGACCACATTAGAATGTATACGGAGTTGAGGTTATACGGTGAAACAGACTTAAGATGGATGTCTGAAAATAATAAAGAGGAATTCAGACAGGAACACTTGGATTGGACGGACAAAATACAATTCTATAAACAAGGAAATTATAGTAGATTATATCCTCAATATTTTGTTGATATGGTACAAACTAAGATTGGTGACTATGAATCAGTGTTATTAACCAACAGTAGTGAATATAACGAGGAGAGCTCGATTCAATCTAACTGTGTGAAAACATACATCGGAAAACCTGCATCGTTCATTATATCCCTTCGTAAGGGGTCTTATGGAGACAGAGCAACTATTGAATATAACCTAACTAAAGTTGAAGATAAAGTTGAGGTTAAACGAATACAAAGTTTGGGTAGATTTAATAACCAACTTGGTGAAGAATGGAATGATGTTCTATTTAAATTAGACGAGGTTATCTTATCTTCTGTAAAGAACAAAAAGTTTAAAACCTTACAGATTACTAAAGAATGTAAGAATGGGGTAATACTTAATTCTGATTCTTATTTTGACCATGGTGGTAAATTAAGATGGACATATAAAAATATTGACTCAAGTCCAAGAGGTGTTTGGGATTTTTTATAGTATGGAAAAAATAGAATATATTAAAAAACTTGAAGAGGGTGGTGAGACATACTCCCTCATTAACTTATTATCAATTCCGAAAGAGATTGAACAATATTTAAACAAGATTAAAAGTACTATAGTTTATAGTGTTGGTGATTTAAATTATCCTGATATAAAAATAAATTATACTGAAAAAATATATAAAACAGCACAAGGATTTTATATATATTTATCTTTACAAGGGTATGGTACTCCAGTGATTACCATTTATTATAAACAAGAACAATTGAACGAAATGACCCTTTTCGTTGGACAATTATTAAAACAATTTAAAAATGCAACAACTGACATCAGAGGAAATCAAACAAAAAATTAATGAAGGGGAAAACTTCATACTGGATTTATTTGCGGTATGGTGTGGACCATGTAAGGTTATGTTAACTAATCTTGAAAGAGTAAATGAATCTTTAATTAAAGAATCTACAAGTTCACCAAAATATGGTGTATACAAATATGATGTTGAGTCTGACATGGAATTCTCAAGAGAGTTGGGTATCAGAAGTGTACCAACAATAAAAATATTCAAGGAAGGAACTGAAGTATTCTCTAAAGCAGGAGTTATGCAACCAGCCCAAGTACTTGAGTTGTTAAATTAATTAAAATGAAAGATTTAAATGTTATCGTGTACACAATGCAGGGTTGTCCGTTTTGTACTGACTTCAAAAATATATTAACCAAAGAAGGTATTGAATTTTTTGATAGAGACATTGATGTCTATAAAGATGAGTATGACACGTTCAGTAAAATTACTGAAAACGATATGATTCCTGCATTATTAATTATTGAAGGGGATGGGGATAACTATAAATCTTTCCTGTATACTCCTGAAAGAAACTATGATGAACTTACGGAAGCTCTTGATATAATCAAACAACACAGGAAAAACGTAGGGATTCTTTAAAATAGAATTAAATCATTATTCTTCTTTTTAATAAAAGAATATTCTTCAAGTGGATTTGTGAGTTCAATACTCCAATCCACTTTTTTCATTTCTACTTTTAACCAAGACATATCAAAGTCAAACACATCCAATATTGCCGACTGAATTCTTTCATCATCACTATTCAGATAAGGATTAAAAACTGAGAACACACTGTCTCCCTCATCGTCTTTTTGAGTGGTTAGTTTAAATGTGAGGGGATAATATGGATACGTTGACGGTACACTATAGAATAAGTGTTTACCGTAGTAATACAACAATCTTCCTTGATTCAACGAATAACCATGGGGGAACTCAGATACTGAAACCAAGTCAGTATCTTCTATTTTTTTAGGTACAAAATCAAACCCATAAGATTCCTCTTCTGACTTAAATAAATCTATTTGTTTTTGGGTATAAGAGCAGTTGTCACTAAAATGATATGTATAAGTTAATTCTTCTTGATGCGGGATAGTACACGCGTATTCAATAAGGTCGATAGTATGTGTGATTTTAATATCACCAATTAATTTTGAATACTTCTGTTCAAATTCTGAGGTTAAGGTTACTAAGTCTAATACATCGTTATAACTGGTCTTACCTTTAATTATTAGAAAGTTTTTACAATCAATTACTTTGATGATTGATTCTTCGTTATTAGGAATTTTAGATAATATAAAATCTGCGAATAAGTTTGTTGTGAATAACTTACTTCCTATTTTTTTTAAATTCATTAATAAAACTGATAAATGTTTATTGTTGATTGAATTATAGTAAATTTTAAAAATAAAACGAATACAAGTTTGTGGTAAATAACAACTTTAGTTGTATTTATAAAGTAAGAGAAAAAAAACATCCATGGCTAAAAACATATTAATAGTCCCTATACCAATAACTGACATCCCGTTCATCGATTTTGAGAACACAGGGGTTATTGAGTTAAGAGTTTTATCAGGGGCAACAATCACGTTTGATGGAACTTCGGTAGGAGTTTTATCTATACAACCATCGAATGCAATTATTTCTGTTGGTTCAAGTATAAATGTAATTAATTACATGGCAGTTGGTGGAAGTCAGGTTATTGATGGTACAAACAATTGGATTGGGCCAACAACTAATATTGCGGGGGCTCAGGGAGCTCAAGGTAATAAAGGAAATACAGGATTTACGGGTCCAACAGGAAATACAGGAGCCCAAGGAGCTGCAAGTGTCACAACAGGGGCTCAAGGTAATACAGGTGCTCAAGGTAATACAGGTTCACAAGGTTTAACTGGTGCACAAGGTAACACAGGTTCACAAGGTGCTACAGGAGGAACAGGACACACAGGTGCTCAAGGAGCAATTGGTAACACAGGTTCACAAGGTGCTACAGGAGGAACAGGACACACAGGTGCTCAAGGTGCTGTAGGAAATACAGGAACTCAAGGTGCTACAGGAGGAACAGGACACACAGGTGCTCAAGGTTCAACAGGACCGATTGGACCAGCAGGTCCTGCAGGTTCAACAGGAGCTCAAGGTTCACAAGGAACAGTGGGGCCAACAGGTTCTCAAGGTGCCACAGGACCGACAGGTAATACAGGAGCTCAAGGAGCCACAGGAACTACAGGACCAGCAGGTTCGACAGGAGCTCAAGGAGCCCAAGGTTCTCAAGGAACACCAGGTCCAACAGGAGCCCAAGGTGCTCAAGGTAATACAGGTAATACAGGAGCTCAAGGAGCCACAGGAACTACAGGACCAGCAGGTTCAACAGGAGCTCAGGGAGGACAAGGTTCTCAAGGAACAGCAGGTCCAACAGGAGCTCAAGGTTCACAAGGAAATACAGGAAACACAGGAGCTCAAGGAGCCACAGGAACTACAGGACCAGCAGGTTCAACAGGAGCTCAAGGAGCTCAAGGGTCTCAGGGTGGTGTAGGTTCAACAGGAGCCCAAGGTTCACAAGGAAATACAGGACATGCGGGAGCTCAAGGAGCAATAGGAACTACAGGACCAGCAGGTTCAACAGGAGCTCAAGGAGCCCAAGGGTCTCAGGGTGGTGTAGGTTCAACAGGAGCCCAAGGGCCATCAGGCGTTATAGGACATGCAGGAGCCCAAGGAGCCACAGGAACTAAAGGACCGACAGGTTCTACAGCCGCGGCAGGTGGACAAGGTTCACAAGGTGCTGCGAGTAACTTAGGACCAGTAGGAGCTCAAGGAGCCACAGGAGGTGTAGGACCAACAGGTAATACAGGAGCCCAAGGTTCACAAGGAGGTGGTGGAGCGACAGGTGCTCAAGGAACTACAGGACCAGCAGGTTCAACAGGAGCTCCAGGCAGTTCAGGACCAGTTGGAGCTTCAGGAGGAGGTGGAGCAACAGGAGCCCAAGGAGCCCAAGGAGCTCAAGGAGCAACAGGACCTCCAGGGGTAGAGTGTTATTATTTTAATAGTTATTTTTACCCGAGTTGTATCGACGCTTGTAATTACACTAATGGTAGTACTTATTATTATTACCAACAAACAACGTATAACTCCCTGTATGCTAACAAGTATATTTCTAATGGAAATTGTGCAATTTCAACTTGTGATTGGAATCAAACTGCGTATTATAATGGAGGTAGTTCTTGTGTACCAATAAATTATACCTGTGGAAGTGCGACTGGATTTGGGTTTTCGTGTGGTTTCTCTGATGTTAGATTAAAAAATGGAATTGAAACACTTAAAAATGTTTTGGAATCTATTATGAAAATAGATGCGGTTGAATATGATTGGAATAAAAATTTAAATCCAAGTTTGTTCGATTACTTCAAGAAACAACAAAAACTTCATACTATAGGGTTAATTGCCCAAAATGTTAGATTGTATTTCCCTGAGGTGGTTAGAATGAACGATGATGGATACTATTCAATAGATTATTCCAAGTTAAATGCCGTATTAGTGGAAGGTATTAAAGAACAACAAATATTTATTGAAGATATTGATAAACAATTGGAATATATCAAATCTAAAATTAAGTAATGGCAAATATAATAATATATCCACAAGGTAATACAGGTAATACAGACCCACACGTTGTATTTGATGACGGTACTAATAAGTTACAATTTAATACTAAAAACGGATTTCTTTCTCTTTCTTCCGCGACACAGTCAAGTGGAGCTGTAATTGGACCTGCAAACATAACAGTAACAGGTGTAACAATAACACCTAATGGTGGTGTTGGTAGTTTATATGTAGGAGGTGTTCAAATGATTAACTCCTCAGGTGTTTGGGTTGGACCAACATCAGGTATTATAGGAGCTCAGGGCTCACAAGGTAATCAAGGTTCACAAGGAGCTCAGGGACCACAAGGTAATCAAGGTTCACAAGGAGCTGCGGGAGGACAAGGTGCTCAAGGTGGACAAGGTGCTCAAGGAACTACAGGACCAACAGGTATTACAGGTTCACAAGGTGCGGTTGGTAATACAGGAGCCCAAGGTTCACAAGGAGCCCAAGGTGCAAACACAGGTGCTCAGGGTAGTACAGGTGCTCAGGGAACAGTTGGTAGTCAAGGAGCTCAAGGTGCGAACACAGGAGCTCAAGGTGCTCAAGGAGCGACAGGAGATACAGGAGCCCAAGGTGCTCAAGGAGCGTCCACAGGAGCCCAAGGTAATACAGGACCAACAGGTAACACAGGAGCCCAAGGGTCTCAAGGTGGTACAGGTAATGTTGGAGCAACAGGACCACAAGGTTCACAAGGTGGACAAGGAGCTCAAGGTGCGAATACAGGAGCACAAGGAGCCGTTGGTAACACAGGAGCTCAAGGGTCTCAAGGTGGTGGTGGTGCTACAGGTATTACTGGAGGACAAGGTGCTCAAGGACCTAAAGGAGCCCAAGGTGCTCAAGGAGCATCCACAGGAGCCCAAGGAAACGTTGGTAACACAGGAGCCCAAGGAGCCCAAGGAAGCGGTGGGGCAACAGGAAACGTTGGAGGACAAGGTGCACAAGGACCTAAAGGAGCCCAAGGTGCTCAAGGAGCGTCCACAGGAGCCCAAGGAAACGTTGGTAATACAGGAGCTCAAGGTTCACAAGGACCTAAAGGTGCCACAGGTACTGGAGGTCCACAAGGTGCACAAGGACCTAAAGGAGCCCAAGGTGCTCAAGGAGGGTCTACAGGAGCCCAAGGAGCCGTTGGTAACACAGGAGCCCAAGGGTCTCAAGGACCTAAAGGTGCCACAGGTACTGGAGGTCCACAAGGTGCTCAAGGACCTGTTGGAGCCCAAGGTGCTCAAGGAGGGTCTACAGGAGCCCAAGGAAACGTTGGTAATACAGGAGCCCAAGGGTCTCAAGGAGGAGTAGGTGCAACAGGAGCTCAAGGAGCTCAAGGAGGACCAGGTGCAACAGGAGCCCAAGGTGCTGCAGGAAGTACACAAGGAGCTCAAGGTTCTCAAGGAGGAACTGGAGCAGGAGGTGCTCAAGGTTCACAAGGTGGAACACCAGGACCAGGTCCTCAAGGTTCACAAGGAGGACCTGGTGGTACTGGAGCTCAAGGTGCTTCACCTCAAGGTGCAACAGGAGCCCAAGGAGCCCAAGGTTCACAAGGACCTGCATCAGATAAAAGATTAAAAGACAATATAAAAACACTTGAAAATGTTTTACAAAAAACAAAACAAATACAAGGTGTTAGATTCGAATGGGATTCAGAACATGATAAGATTAAGAATGATAAACAAATTGCATTCCCAACAGCTTTCTCAGGAGAATCTATTGGATTTATTGCACAAGATTTAGAAAAAGTAATTCCTGAATTAGTATTTACAGATGATGATGGATATAAAAGTGTCGAATATGGTCAATTAGTTAGTTTGGGTATAGGAAGTATTCAAGAACAACAAAGAACTATAGACTCCATTTATGAAAGAATAAACAAATTAAAAGAAATAATAGGTGGCTGAGAATATAATTATAACCCCTGGTAGTGGAACGATTGATTTCTATGACTCAGGTTCAACACTAACTACATTAGTAATTGAATCAGGTGCATTGAAGTTTAAACGAGCGGGAACAACTTACTTTGCATTAAGTAATACATCTCCTCAATTTATTACAAGTAATTCAAACTTATATATAGGTACAACTGTAACTAATACAACAGGCACTTTAATAGATTCGACAGGATGGAAAGGAGCACTCGAACCAACAGGACCAACAGGTGCTCAAGGTTCCGTAGGTTCACAAGGACCTCAGGGAGCTCAAGGTAATACAGGTGCTCAAGGAACCGTAGGACCAACAGGTGCAGTAGGTTCTCAAGGAGCATTAGGACCACAAGGTGCGACAGGTAATACTGGTGCCCAAGGAGGACAAGGTTCTCAAGGAGGACAAGGTTCTCAAGGAGGACAAGGTTCTCAAGGAGGACAAGGTTCACAAGGTTCAACAGGAGCTCAAGGTTCACAAGGTGGTCAAGGAGCTCAAGGTTCTCAAGGGCCAAAAGGGGCTCAAGGGGCTCAAGGGGCTCAAGGAGGACAAGGGTCTCAAGGTGCTCAAGGAGGTCAAGGACCTCAAGGTTCACAAGGAGGTACGGGTAATACTGGCGCTCAAGGGGCTTCACCAACAGGAGCTCAAGGTTCAACAGGACCAGCAGGAGGACAAGGGTCTACAGGTGCTCAAGGTGGTCAAGGTTCACAAGGTGGAGGAGGGTCTACAGGAGCACAAGGTGCAACAGGAGCTTCACCAACAGGTGCAACAGGAAATACAGGTGCTCAAGGAGGACAAGGAGCCCAAGGTGCTCAAGGAGGACAAGGGTCACAAGGAGGTGCTGGTAATACAGGTTCACAAGGTGCTCAAGGTGCTTCACCACAAGGTGCAACAGGAGCCCAAGGGCCAACAGGAGGACAAGGGGCTCAAGGTGCTCAAGGAGGACAAGGTTCACAAGGTGGAGGAGGTTCCACAGGAGCCCAAGGTCATATAGGGGCTTCACCACAAGGTGCTCAAGGAGCTCAAGGACCAACAGGAGGACAAGGTGCTCAAGGTGCTCAAGGAGGACAAGGTTCACAAGGAACTGCCACAGGTCAAGGGTCACAAGGAGCACAAGGTGCTACAAGTGGTTCACCACAAGGAGCCCAAGGTTCACAAGGTGGCCAAGGTTCACAAGGTGGAGGAGGTGCGACAGGAGCTCAAGGTTCACAAGGAGGACCAGGAGCGACAGGACCATCACCAACAGGAGCCCAAGGTAATACAGGACCACAAGGTTCACAAGGACCAGGTGGTGAAACAGGAGGACAAGGTGCTCAAGGTGCGAGTGGTTCAAAAGGTGCGTTTGGACCTTCCGATGCCAGATTTAAGAAAAATATTCGTGAAATTGAAACACCACTTAGTAAAGTTCAAAAAATGAGAGGAGTTTCGTTTATTTGGAATTCATCTAACAACAATACACCAAATAAAGATATTGGTTTTATTGCCCAAGAAATCGAACACGTTTTTCCTGAATTAGTTTTTAAATCAACAGACGATGAGAATTCTATGTTTATGGTTAAGTATGGTGATGTTATTGCAATATGTTTAGAAGCTATTAAAGAACAATCAGATATGTTAAATAATAGTTTAACTAAATTAGAAAAACTTGAAGAATTAGTAACAGAAAAGGGGTATTAAACCCCTTTTTTTATTTAATAACATTAATAATATCGTCTTTTGTTTTGAATAACATTGTTAAGAACCTTGGCCAAATTTCAGGGTTATGTTTCTTAATTAACTCAATGTAATATAAGAAGTAAGGAATCTCTTTGGTGTCGGTAATCAAGTCACTAACGTTAGGGAACTTACTCTCAATATCTGAGACAAGTTTTGAAAGAACATTGTCATCAACATGTTCATCGTTAATTCTACGTAGTATGTCTTTTGACTGATTAGTTAAGGGTTCATTCTTACCAAAGTAGTTAAGTATATTCTTTAAAGACTTTAAAAGGGATTTCTTATCTGAAGGGTCTTGAATTAATTGAGACCTTCTTTCAAACTCAAGAACAAGACCTTCAAGGAATTCATTTGTGATTGCAAAGAATTCAACAGGGTGTCCCCAATACATTTCATCCTTTTCAGAATCGTAAGTGTCCCAATACTTTTCATTATGTTTTGTTGTAAAGTTGGGGTCAATGGCGTGCATCATTTCATGATACAAAGTTAGATAGACATTCTTCTCTGAACCAAAATCCTTAGGGTTTAGTTGCATTACGAAGTCTTTAGGGTTGTATGAGTCTTCAGGGTCGCTATCAATTTCAGCGAAGTTGGGATATTTTGGATTAACAAATATTTTAACCAAACCATCAGTACCATCGGCAGTTTGAAAGTCCAATTGGTCAATCATGGTTTTTTTGGAAAACTTTTTGTTACGCATCGACCAAAGACTACTTGCCAAATCCTTCAACTTAGAACGAGTCTCGGGATTCATTTGATATCTTTTTTGTTCAGATATTACGTTTGACAATATGGGTAAAAATTTAATCATTAAATATAATCTCTAAACATTTCATTTATATTTTTATCAACCTCTCTAAAGTCAGGATAGTCAGGTGAGTGAACACTTAAACAATCTGCCCAGTCTTCCATCATACCTAAATAACTACCCCAATATTCCAAAGTACTACTACCACCGTAACCTCTACCATCTTCTAAAAATCCAACAATATCTGATTCAAAATTGGCTATTGGTATAATAAAGTTTTGAACAGTAGTATCTTTTTTATATTTATGAGGTCTTGAAACAAACTCGCCATATCCTACAAAATAAGTTCCAAGTTCGTTCATGACACTTTTCCATATTTCATTTTCGTATGCGGAATTATAAGAGTTATTATGAATTGAATAAAGTTCTGATTTAAGGTCCTGTAGTTCATTTTCAAATAAATAGTCCATTGTCTCCTGACTATTAACAACTCTATCAACGTTGTCATAAGTTATACGGGCTTCATTAGGATTACTCTGTTCTTCCGCAATTTCAGATAAGATTTCGGTTTCAGGTTCAATTCCTATACCTTCAAGAGATTCAACAATATATTCTTTAAGACGTTTTAGGTTGTCCTCATTTAGTTCTTCAACAACATCTCTATAAACATTGTCGGTTGTGTCCCAATAAGGTTCCCAATCACTCTCTCCACTAAGAATGCTTTCGATAGTATCTCGTGAGATATCATTTCTACCTCTATCACAAAACAATTTAGATAGTTCACTTCTGTCGTCAACATCTAAATAATAAACACCATCTTTATAAACAACATCATTTACCAAAGATAAAACCCATTTGGTAAACGCTTCATTATCATTATGATATAACCATATTAGATATTCGTTTTGCCATTCCTCACCATCAGTTGCATCTTTGGGGTCAATCTCACCCATAAGACCTCGTTTCTTCAATATATTGAAAAATGTTTCGTAGTCGTTAAAGTATTGTTTAACGTCTAAATCTCCATTATTAAATTTTTCTACTAAATCATTGAAGTCCATATGTAATAAATACAAAAAAAGGGACAATTTTCATCGTCCCTGAGTAAATTCGTTAAGAATCAATTACTTGCTTGTTTTATTTACGTTATAGTACTTCTCAACCGTCTTCTTAATCGCTTGTTTAATACTCTCAGATTGTTGTTGTTTAACAACTTGAGCCGCTTGAACTTGTTGTTGTGTTTGTGGCTGAGCTTGATTGTTGTTTTTACATCCGCATCCCATATAATTATGTTTTTTAAATTGTTTATTATTATAAATAGTTCCTAAGGACAATAATAGTATACGAAAGATATTTATTAAATAAAAGATTAATGGATTTTTTAAATTTAATACAGGAAGGTAGGGTTGACGACTTTAAAAATAAGTTTGGACAAAAGTTTTCTCCCGAAATGATTGGGAGAATAGTCTCTGAAATCACACCCAAGTTCCTTCAATGGGCGGGTAAAGTGATAGATGGGGTTAACTTCAATGACAACTTTATAAAATTAAGTGAAGCCCTTAAGAAATTTGAAAAGATTTCAACTAATTTACCTA
>Ga0181350_1000418_pt1 | contig 12383 bp, 13 predicted proteins | sample Su13VDMM110DCMD_FD_130105 | JGI IMG/M metagenome (GOLD analysis project Ga0181350, IMG submission 130105) | Freshwater viral communities from Lake Michigan, USA - Su13.VD.MM110.DCM.D | ecosystem: Environmental > Aquatic > Freshwater > Lake | place: USA: Michigan | collected 2013-07-16
GTATCGCGGAATGGACACGATGACGCTGGCCTCCGAGGTTCATGCCGAGGCGTGGAAATACCGGGCTGATGCAATCTTTGTGGATGGCGGCGGCATGGGTGCAGGTGTCGTGGACCGGCTTGAACAGCTTCAGCTTCCACCGGGCTGCGTGCTTTACGAGGTGAACTTCGGCGGCAAGGCAGTGGCTTCGGGCAAGTATGAAACCGTCGCGTGCGCAAACAAGTCGGCGCAGATGTGGTGGGAAATGGGGCAGTGGTGCCTTCGCGGCGCGCTGCCTGACGAGCAGGAAATCGAGGACGATCTGTGCGGCAGGGAATACGGCTACAACATGAACAGCCAGATCCTGCTTGAGAAGAAAGAGGACATGAAAAAGCGGGGCCTGAGTTCACCGGATAACGGGGACGCGCTCGCTTTGACATTTGCGCTGCCTGTGGCCCCGAAAGCCATGCTTGCGCAGCAAGAGGAAATCCGGGCGCAGCGTCAGGCGACGAACCGGAACAAGGCCACGGGGTATTGATGGCATACGTCGAACCGATCATGGAAGACGAAGGCGCCGACGAGGCTGCACCGGCCCAGCCGCAACCGATGTTCATTGAGCAGATCGCTGCGGCAGGCGCGGACCTTGCGTTTTTCCTTGATGCGGCAAGGCTCGATACCATCGCCTCCAAATGCCTTGAGGCTTACAAACGCGACTGCGAGGAACGCAAGGATTGGGAAGAAGGCTTTGACCGGATCATGGCCATGGTCACGTCAAAGCGTGAAGCGAAGTCATGGCCATGGCCCGGCGCGTCTAACGTCAAGTGGCCGCTGATCCAGAAAGCCGCGCTCAAGTTCGGTTCGCGTGCTTACCCTGCCATCGTGAACGGCACAGACGTGGTGAAGTGTGCAGCGGTGGGCATGGATGACGGCGGGGTGAAGCGCCAGCGCGGCGACCGCGTTGCGCAGCACATGAACTACCAGCTCCTCCTTGAAATGCCCGAATGGGACATGGACACGGACAGGCTGTGCCATTCGCTCCCATTGCAAGGCACCATGTTCCGGCAGGTGATCTGGGACGCGGAGTATTCCCGGCCATTGACCACGCTGCTGAGCGGCAAGGATCTGGTTGTCACGCAGGGCTGCAAGGACCTTGAGACGGTCCCGCACTTTGCCAAGGTGTTCCCGCTGTTCATCCACCAGATCGAAGAACGGATGCGGATGAAGGTCTACCGCCAGGTCGAATTGGGACTTGGCAAGGCAGAGGAAAGCGAGAAGGCAGGCGAGCAGGAAATGCTTGAATGCCATTGCCGCTACGACATGGACGGCGACGGGTACGCAGAGCCATGGATTGCGCTGATCCACAAGGAAAGCGAACAGCTCCTGTCCCTGAAAGCCGGGTTCTGGCCAAGGGGTGTGATGCGTGGTCCCGATGGCAAGGTAATCCTCGCCCGGCGCCATGTTGAGTTCGTCAAGTACGAGGTCCTGCCTGATCCAGACGGCCAGTTCTACGGTATCGGCTTCGGCCAGTTGTTGCTGGAAGACAACGAAATCATCAACACCATCCTGAACCAGTTGATTGATGCGGCCACGGACCAGAACACCGGGGGCGGCTTTGTTGCCCAAGGCTTCAACCTTCCCGGCGGCAACCTGGAATTTGCACGCGGCGAATGGAAGTACGTGAACTCACCGGGACAGGACATCCGGCAGGCGTTCTTTGCACGTCCGACAAGTGAACCCAGCGCGGTCCTATTCAACCTGCTCACCATGATGATCGAGGCGGGCAAGGACCTTGCGTCGGATCAGGACATCATGTCGGGCAACGTGCCTGCGAACACGCCCGCGACGACTGTGCTGGCCGCTATCGAGGAGGGCCTGAAGGTCTTCAACTCGATTTATAAGCGGATGTATCGCAGCCTCACGAAAGAGTTCCGGCTGATTGCGGGGCTGAATGCGACGTACCTGAGCGCGGAGCAGTATTCCAACGTCATCGACCAGCCTGCGGACCCGAAGCAAGATTACGAGGAACAATCCAAGGACATTATCCCGATTGCGGACCCGTCGATGACGACGAGCGCGCAGAAGCTGAGCCGGGCGCAATTCCTGATGCAGGTGGGTGCGGGCAATCCACTCCTTGACCAAAAGGAAATCCTTCGCCGCGTGCTTGAAGCTGCGTCCATTGATGACATCGAAAGCCTGATGCCTAAGCCGGACCCGATGCAGCAGCAGATGCAAGCGGAGCAAATGAAGACCCAGCTTCGCGCGGCCATGGCTGAAATCATGGATAACGAGGCGAGCGCGACTGAAAGCATGATGAGCGCGCGGCTGAAGTTTATTCAGGGCAACGTCGCTGCGCAGACCATGGCGATTGAAGCCGCAGCGATGCGGATGAGCCTGATGCAGATGAATGGAGGCACGATTGGCCCGCAAGTTGTCGGACAGGGAATGGGAGGTATGGGCGGAGTTCCTGAGCAGCCCCCGTTTTCAGGAGTTGGCCAAGGGCCTCGCCCGCCAAGCCCACCACCAGCGGGACCTATGGGCCAGCCGCCTATGGGCAATGCAGGCCCCGGACCCCTCGGACCCGTCCCTCCTGGAGGTCCGCGTCTCGTCCCAGACGTTCCACAACCTGTCCCAGCTGGGGCAGGTCAATTCGCAAACCCGTCAGCAGATAGAGGAGCTATTGCATGACAACGAACCCGAGCGGGATAAGCCCGACTGAATACAACGTGCTGGTGAAGCCGGAGAAGATTGACGACAAGACCAAGGGCGGCGTGCTGCTTGCGGATACGACGCTCGACCGGAAACAGGCGTTCATGACCAAGGGCGTTCTGGTGGCGGTTTCGCCATTGGCGTTCACTTACGAACGCTTCCCTGAAGGCCATCCGCCGCCGAAGGTGGGCGATACGGTCATCTTCACCAAGGCCGCAGGCGTGTCGGTCGAAGGCGTGGACGGCGCGGAATACAAGCTGCTGAAGGACAAGGACATCGGGGCAGTGATTGCGCCTGTGCTCCGCAGCCTGAAGGATCTGGACGCCGAAATCCTGACGCTGAACAGGGAGGCCGCGAATGGCTGATACCCTTGCGCCAACGGTAACCGACGAGGAACGCGCAGCGGCGGCGGCTTTTGATGCCGTCATCGGGGATGAGGCGCCCGCGCCTGTCCGTGCTCCGAAGGCTGAACCGGTTCAGGAGACCACCGAAGCCGCTCAAGTCGCACAGGAACGCGATTACGAGGCCGAAGCCCGCGCAATGGGCTGGAAACCGGCTGACGAATGGTCTGGCGATCCGACTAAACACCGGGATGCCAAGACGTTCGTGGAACTGGCGGACAATGACCCCGCTATCCTTCGCCAGAAATACACCGAAGCGCAGAAGCAGAACGAAGAGTTCCAGCGCAAGATTGTAGCGGCGACAAATGCTGAGATTGCGCGCACGAAACGCGACATCGAGGCCAAGCATAACGCCCAGATCGCGGAATTGCAGGCCGAACGTGACCGGCTGCTTGAGCAGTATGCGGGCAACCCGCAAGCCATCAAGCAGATCGTGGACAACCACGCGGTTGAAGTCAGCAACGTGCGCACCGAAGCGCAGATCATGGAAGAGGTGGTCAAGGTTCAGGCCGAATGGCCCCGCACCACGCTTGCCAAGACAGATCCGGAGTTTGGCGCAGCGGCGTTTGCCATCTGCGAGGAACTGAAGGTCAAGGGCATTCCGATGGCGGACCAGTTGAAAGAGGTGGATCGCCGCCTCTCGAAACGCTGGCCGGAATATTACACGGACGCCCCGGCGCCAACACCAACACCTGCCGTTGTGGATACTGGCGCACCCCCGGCCAATGCCCGCTCAATTGAAGGCGCACGGATGGTTCAGCCAAAGGCGGATCGGGGCTTTGACGGCCTGCCTGCCGAAGCCAAGAACATCTACAAGATGCTCCAGAATGACGGCGTGAAGCGCTCCAAGGAAGATTTTGCAAAGGATTATTACAATGGCTGATGATGATGCCGTGAAGACCCGCAAGGCCCCCGCCACGATCATGAAAGAACGGATCGAAGCGCAGGAAGCTGAAATTGCCCGGCTGAAAGCCCTTGTCAGCGATGCGCCTGTGAAGGCCGCTGAACCTATCGAGGAAGTTCCCGTCCGGTCGCGCGCCAATACCGAACGCGGCGCACGCCGGGCGCGGGGCCACAATGACCTGTCGCACCAGATGAAACTGGGCGTTGGGTTCAACCTTGACACCACGAATTTTGAGTACCGCTGGATCAACGGCGGTCTCGACGATCAGAGACTTCGCGACAAGACGCGCGCTGAACAGCAGGGCGCGGACTGGTCACCGTTGACGAGCGACGGGAAGGAACCTTCTGACTCCACCGGAACCGTGCTGCGCAGAGCAGTCGGGACCAACCAGGCAGGGCAGGTGGAATACGCCTACCTCTGCCGCAAGCCAAAGGAACTCTATGACGAGGACCAAGGCGTCACACAGGCACTGAACGACAAGCGTATGCAGGCCATTTATGCCGGTAAGGCGACAGCCCCCGGTGAGAGCGCGGCCCCAGACGGTCTTGGGTATGGACAGCATACCGAAATGACCGGGCAGGGCCGCAAAGCCATCCCCATTTAACAAGGAAAGGTTTGCAACATGGCAAACTCTGATTCCGCGTTCGGGCTGAAGCCCGTTCGCTACCGTAGCGGGGCTCCCTATAATGGTGCCTGCAACCGCTACTACATCGCCGCTGGCGAAGCCTACAACCTGTTCATCGGTGACGTGGTTGCCAACTCCGGCACGGGCGACGCCTTTGGCGTTCCCGGCATTGTCCGCTCTGCGGCTGGCGCCGGTTCGTCTGCCGGTGACGGCCCCCTCGGCGTGGTTGTCGGGTTCGAGAACCTGACTTCCAACAACCTGTCCCTGTCCTACCGGCCTTCGGGCACGGCAGGCTATGTGCTGGTCGCTGACGATCCGAACCTCGAATACGAGGTGCAGGAAGACTCCGATGCATCGTCTCTGGCGGTGACGGATATTGGCCTCAACGCCAACATCATCGTTGGCACGGGCAACACGTACACCGGCACGTCCGCCGTTGAACTCGACTCCAGCTCGGTCGCTGTGACCGCCACGCTGGACCTTCGCGTTCTCGGCCTTGTCGAGCGTCCGAACAATGAAATCGGCACGAACGCCAAATGGCGTGTCGCGCTCAACAACCACCCCTGGCTCTCTTTGGAAGGTGAATAACCATGGTTGAAACTCGTGGCACACTGCCCAAAAGCCTTTGGCCCGGCGTCAAGGCCTGGTGGGGCGCAGACTATGAAATGTACCCGGAGGTTTGCCGTTCGGTCTACGAAACGCGCAATTCCACGATGGCCTTTGAGGAGGATGTGCAAATCACCCTCATGGCCGCCGCACGGGTCAAATCCGAAGGTGGAAGCACCACGTATGACAATATCGGACAGGGCTACACGACGCGCTACACGCACGTTGCGTACTCCAACGGTTTCATCGTCACGCGTGAGCAGTTCGCCGATAACCAATATCCGAAGGTGGCGAAAGCCCGCACGAAAGCGTTGTCGAAATCGCACCGTGTGACCAAGGAAACGGTTGCGGCCAACATCCTGAACCGGGCAACCAGCGGCTCTTACCTTGGCGCCGATGGTGTTTCGCTCCTGTCCACCGCGCACCCTGAGAAGGTCGGCACCTTTGCCAACCGGACGGCGGTGGCGGCTGACCTGTCTGAATCCGCCCTTGAGGACCTGCTGATCCTCATCATGACGGCAACCGACAGCGTGGGTGATCCGATCCAGCTCAAGGCGAAGAAGCTGATCATCCCGCCGCAACTTGCCTTCGTCGCAACCCGCATCCTGTCGTCTGTCCAGCAATCGGGCACGGCGAACAACGATGTCAACGCGATCAAGGAAATGGGCCTGCTTCAGGAAAAGCCGATCATGTGGCAATACCTGACGGACCCGGACGCGTACTTCATCCAGACCGATGCACCGGAAGGGATGATCCACTACCAGCGCGAAGCCCGTGAAATCACCCGCGAGGGCGACTTCGACACGGACAACCTGAAGGTAAAGTCTTACGAGCGTTACTCGTTTGGTTATACCGATCCGCGCTGCATCTATGGATCGCCGGGGGCATAACGATGGGCGAGAAACCCGCCAATTATGCGGTTGGCATCTGTCAACGGACAGGGTTCAAGGTGAAAGCCGACGCCCTTGCCGAAGAATGGACCGGCCTCATGGTTCGTGGGCGTTCGCTCGATCCGAAGCACCCCATGCTCGACTTTCCGGCCCCTCGCGGCGAAGACGTTCGCGACAACGCGACGGGGCCGGAAAACGAGACTGATTATGGCGACACCAGCGGTGCGCCAACGCTCGATGAACTGGGAGCGAATAACTGATGGCACTTTCAGGCGTCAGGGATGGGGCGAACACGGTTTCTGAAATCGTGGCCGATGCCCTTAAGAAGATTTACGTGCTTTCGGGCACGGAAACGGTTGCGGCTGAAGACCTTGCGCTGTGCATCCGCGCGCTGAAGCATATGCTGCGGACATGGGCCGTGGACGGTGTCCGGCTCTGGCTGGATGACGAAATCACGGTAACCCCTGTTGCAGGCACATCGACCTACACGCTTTCGACACGCGCACTTGAGGTGAAGCAGGCATTTCGCAGGACCAGCAGCAGCGACACGCCAATGCGGCTGTTCACCCGCGAAGAATACAACCGCCTCCCGAACAAGACGACGACCGGAAGCCCGTTTGCCCTGTGGACAGACCGGGGCCGGACCAGCACCAGCGTCACGCTTTACCCTGTGCCGGATGCAAGTTCGGCGGCGAACGATACAATCCGGGTCACGGCAAAGTTCCAGATCCAGGACGTGACAGCGGGCGGCGAAGACATCGACATCCCCCCGGAATGGACCGAAGCGCTGGTCTATAACCTTGCGGTTCGGGTCTCGCCGGACTTCAACGTTGAGCCGCGCAGCGATGTGGTCGGCATGGCGCAGGAACTTTACACCATGCTCAAAGGGCAGGACCGCGAAGGCTCGCTCTACATGCGCCCGAGACGCTGGCGCTGATGGCTGACGCCCAGATCGCAGCGGGACACTACGAGCCTGACGGGTACGGAGACGCCCGCAAGTTCCTTGTGAACCTCTACACCGAACCGAACGGTGGCGACCCGGCACGCCCTGTGCGCCTCGTGGACACGCCGGGAAGCCGGTTGATTGATGATGGTTCGGTGTTGTCTACGGGTGTGCGGGGGCTGTTCCAGGCGGACGGCTACGCAAGCGGAAAGCTGGTAGTTCCTGACGGCACAACGGTTCGGCTCTACGATGTGGCAGGCAATGCGTGGACAAGCCTGACAGGCACGCTGACCGGGACGGATCGGGTCAGGGTTGCGTTTGGCGAGCAGCAGGCGGGGCTCCTGTCTGGCGGTCTGTTCTACGTCTCCGCAAGTGCGGGAACGTCTGTAGCGGCAGCAAGCAGCGGAAACTACGCAATATTGCTTTCGGACCATGGCCAACCCGGATTTTCCTCGCTTGCCACCATGGGCCAGCGCGCACTTCTCACCTACGGAAGCCGGTTCGCATTCTCCACGACGCTGGAGTTCAACACCACGACAACCTTGTCGTACTATACCGCCGAAAACGCCCCTGATGGCATCATTGCCGGGGTGGTTCTGGGTGACATCTACTACGTGTTCGGCACGCAGACGATTGAGCCTTGGATTCAGACCGGGGACAATGACAACCCGTTCGCCCCGATTGTGGGGCAGGTCATTACACGGGGGGCGATGGCGCGGGACGCCATTGTGAAGCTGGACAACACGCTGTTTTTCATCGGCGATGACCGGGCGGTTTATCGTCTGAACGGCCTCACACCGCAGATCATCAACGCGAATGACGCATGGATTACGCGCTATCTCCAGACCGTGAGTGCATCGGATGTGGTCTGCTCCTCAATGGAGACCGAAGCGCACAAGTTCCTGTTCATCTGGACCCCGCTGAAGTGCATCGCCTATGACGTGGCGACGAGCACGTGGCAAATCCGGAAAACCTACGGCTCGGACACTTGGGAATGGCTGTACCACGTCGCCAATGACGGCAAATTCTACGCCGCCAATGAAGACACCACGCTGGTTGAACTCAGCCGGTCCTACAAATCCGACCGCCAATCGGATGCGTCCACATTCGGCACTCATATCGTGCGGGAGTTCACGGCACACCTGCCGGTGAAGTCCGGCAAGCCCCCGCTGGGTCAGGTTCGCGTTGAAGGCACAAAGGGCATAGGGCTTAGCACAGGCCAAGGCTCAAATCCCTTGCTGGAAATGTCGATCAGCCGGGACCAAGGGAATACGTTTGAGGCATGGCGGTCTCGCTCGCTGGGTTTGATTGGCAATTACAGCGCACGGACGAGTTGGGAACAGAACGGACGGGCCGGGCCGGAGCAGACGGTGCTTTATTTCCGCTGGTCTGATCCTGTCGGGTTCCTGCCCTCGCGTGTGGCGATAGGTGAGAGATGACAAACGACCAGCTTGCCGGGGCTCGCAAGGCTATGAACCGCCACCCTGAAGTAACGTTCCGCATTGTGCCGGAAGGCGTGAAAGTGGGGGAAACGACCGTGACCGTTACCCCCGAAATGAAAACACAGGACGTGTATAAAGCCTGCATCGGGGCCATCGTTGGCTAGGACAATCCCCCGCCAGTTCATCAACATGTCCACGGGCGAACTGACGACCGAAGCGCTGCTGTACCTCAATGACCTTGAGAACGGCGCAGACGCAGACAGCCCCGGCATCAACACGGTGCTTGCAGGGGTCAATTCAGTCACCGCCACGACCGCCGCCATCATCGCAGGCACGCAGCCCCTGGTGGACGTTCTCCTTGAAAGCGTCGGATCCGTCACAAACAACGTGGCCGCGCTGAACGCCAACACGAACGCAGCCGCCGGAGTATCAGGCGGCGCACTATCGGCCACCACATCCTCCTCCAGCGTTGTGCGGTTCACGAACACGGCGGGCTTGCTCACTACAGGAAGTGTCACGGTCACACCCTCCGGGGGCACTGGTCCCTACACCTACGCATGGGCGAAATTCTCGGGCGACACGTTCACGATCACATCGCCCACAAGTGCGGCCACCACGTTTTCAATTACCCTCGGCGGGGATGAAGACGCCGCCGCAATTTACCGCTGCACGGTCACGGACAGCTTGGCAGCAACCTACGCGGTGGACGTGTCTGTGACCGCCCGCGTTACGATTTTGGCTTAGGAGTAGAGCATGAGTTTTCTAAGCGACGTTATCCAAGGCATCATGGGCAACGAGGCGGCGGACAAGGCGGCGGATGCGTCAATTGATGCGTCCAAGCGCGCCAATGAAACCATGCTGGAGATGTTCAACCGCTCCAACCAGATCACCGCGCCAAACCAGCAAGCCGGATGGAACGCGCTGGCGATGCAGGGCAGCCTGCTCGGCAATCCCAACATGGTCCCGCAAGGCGCTGTGAACCAAGCCATCATGGCGCAGGGCGGCGGGGGCCAAGTCTGGGACCAATACCTGCAAGCCAACCCGGATGTGCAGGCCGCCTTTGCCCAAGCATCCCGCACCCCGCACCTGCGGAACATGGGCATCACCACGCCCCAGCAATGGGCTGAGTACCATTACAATACGACCGGCCAGCGTGAAGGCCGCCAGCTTCCAAGCGCGACCGGAACGGGCAATGTCGGCGCACCGGGAAGCTCGGGTCAGGTCGGCGTCGGCACAGATGTCAACTCGGCTTACAACACGTTCCTTGACAGCGGGTTCGGGCGGGCAAACCTGACAACGACGAACGCTGACTTCGAGAACATGGTCGGCGCGTTCGGGGCGGGCGGAAACGCCCTGTCAGGCTCTGCCATTGGCGCCTTGAATGACAGGAACAAGCGCAACACGGGCAACGCTTTTAACAGCTACTACAACGCCCTGAGCGGGATCAGTGGCACGGGCGAGCAACTCGGGAGCCAGCAGGCCAGCCAAGCCAATCAGGTCGGCTCGAACATTGCGAGCAACCAGGTTCAGCAAGGACAGGTGCGCGGCTCCAGCTACGCGAACAGGTTCAACGCGGGCGATGCCTACGCCAGTTTGGAAAAGAACGCGGCTCAGGCTGCCGGATGGTTTGGAGGCTGAACCATGTTTAACGCACTGATGCCCGGTGAGCACGACTACCTGAAAGGCAAGCCCATGCCGGGTCAGGCCGCTGCGCCTGTGGCCCAGCCTGCCAAGAAGCGGCCCATCATGAATGCGCTCAGCGGCTACCTGCAATTTGCAGCGCCGGAACAGTACGAGGCAGGGCGTCAAGCCCGGTTCGGACGCGACATCGGCAATGCGCTGGCCAACGAGGACTATGCCGGAGCGTCCAAGCTGAAGATGCAGTCCGGCGACTTTGAAGGCGGGCTGAAGATCAAGGATTACGCTTCGGGGATGGACGCTGAAAAGCGCAAGGCCGAAGCGCAGAGCACCTATCAACTGTTCTCCTCCATGCAGCCGCTCCAGATCAACGAAATGGCCAGGTCCGACCCCGCAGGGTTCGAGCAATACACTGGCATGACCTCGGAAGAATACCTCCAGACAGCCCAGCGCCTGCAACAAGCAGGCATGACGCCGGAGCAGTTCCACCAGTTCGTGCTTGAAAAGGCGCAGGCTGAATTGGGTATGGAGCCCACTGGCCCGCAAGAATACATGGCCCCCATTGAAGGCGTCGGCCCGGACGGAAAGCCGGTTTACTACCAGCCCAGCAAGACAGGCCAAGGCCGCGCCATTGAAGGCGTCATGCCCATCAAGCAAGAGGCCGATTATGCCTCCGCCGCTGATTCTACAGGCGTGCGCCGCTACACCGAAGGCCCGAACATCGGCCAGCCGGTGCCCGGATTTGAGACGCCGCGTCCGGATCGTGGCGGTATGCAGGTCAGCGTCGCTGAGAACGGCAATCCGGTGATTGTGTTTGGCGGGCCGGGGCAGGGTTCTGCGTTTGGATCGTCTGGCGACCGCACAGGCGCTGCTGCATTTGGCACCGCTCTCGAAAGCGCCGGAACGGCAGACACCACGTTGGCGCTCGCCAATCAGGCCAAGGCCATCATTGACGGCGGGTTCAACTCTGGCGTCTTCGCGCCGGTCAGGGGCGCTATCGGGCAGGTCGCTGGTGAATTTGGCCTTGGCGACAAAGGCGCTACGGCAGACTTCGAGCAGTTCCAAGCCATCAACAGCCAGCTTGCTGCGCAGATGCTCAAGCTGTTTGGCGGCTCGGATACAGAACGCGAACTGGCCATTTCGATTTCGTCCAACATCGGGCCGAAGTTCAGTGAAGAAACCAACAGGCGGATGCTCACCGCTCTCGAAAACACGGTGGCAACCCAGCGCCAGAAACCCGAGTTCATCGCGCAATGGACGCGGCGCCATGGCTCTCTGGACGCGATTGACGAGACAACCGGGCTTGGCTTTCAGGCGACATGGGACCGCTACCTGCAAGAGCAGGCGGGGATGTATACGAACGCCGCTAACGATGCGGCGCAAGTCGGCATGGAAGGCGCGGCACAAGGCGCCCTGCCAGCCGACAAGATGCGCCGCCTTGAAGAACTTCGGGCGAAACGTGATGCGGGGAGACTGCAATAATGGCTGGACCGCTTACCGAAGCCGAAGAACTGGAACTGCTGGAACTTGAGCTTGAGGAAGCTCAGGCGCGGGTCAAGCCTGCCAAGAAGTCCCCCTTCCTCCAGAAGGGCATGAACATGGTATCCGATGCGCAGGCAACGCCGCCCCAGATGCGCGCCAGCCTTCCCGCTGCAACCGAACCTGACCGCCTCCAGAACCGCACAGACAGCGCCAGCCTTGCCAAACTGCGCAAGGTAGAGGCCGACATTGCAAACGCCACCCGGAAGGCGCGTGTGGCCCCTGTAGACCGCCGCGCGGCTGAAGCAGGCCAGACCGCCACGATGGGCCAGCTTGATGGCATGAGCCCGCTTGTCGCTGGCATGGGCGGCGCCAATGCGGCACAGATTGCGGGCCTGTCTGCCGGGCAGCAAGTCTATGATGAAGCGGGCGTTATGGGGCCAAGCGAGGCCCGCGACGTTCGCCGCATCAACTCGATGGCCCTTGGTATTCCGGCCATGGTCAACGAGGACGTGCGCAACCAGGTTGGCATGGCTGGCAGGGACCGCCCCGGCGAATCCTTGCTTGGCGACCTTGAGGGCTATCTCATTCCCGGTGAACTGGCGTTCAACGCAGGCCGGGCCGGATACAACGCGACCGTTAAGCCGATTGTGAACGCGCTGCTTCCGCAAGGTGCTTCCGCTGCCGCACGGGGCACACGCCTCGGCGCTCGCGGCGTGGAGCAGGCTGGCGCATGGGCCGGGCAGAACGCCTTGATGCAGGGAACTGTA
>Ga0181350_1000419_pt1 | contig 12375 bp, 11 predicted proteins | sample Su13VDMM110DCMD_FD_130105 | JGI IMG/M metagenome (GOLD analysis project Ga0181350, IMG submission 130105) | Freshwater viral communities from Lake Michigan, USA - Su13.VD.MM110.DCM.D | ecosystem: Environmental > Aquatic > Freshwater > Lake | place: USA: Michigan | collected 2013-07-16
AGCATTTCCTCCTACTGATTCTAATATCCCTGCCCCTGTGAATATCCGAGTAACTCCTCCAAAAAGTGGAGGGAATAGTCTTGTTCCTTGATTTTTATATTCTAATCGAGGATTAGCTCGTTGTAAACCAACTTGTTTGGCTAAAAATAAAATCCCTTTAGTAGCTGTTTGAAGAGTTGTATCCTTTATATCAGTTATTTTGGAAATATTGCTTAATCCAGTAATAAATTTACCTATACGAATCACATCTTTTACAGAAGCTAATGTAGCATTAGTTAATCCTCCTCTAATAAATCCATCATCAAATGGTAGGAATTGTTCTGCTTTTGTAGGAATTGATGGTCTATTTACAAAAGATTTATTATAATACTGAGCAAGATTAGACCAATTATTATCTAGATTTGAAAAAGGCATTTATATTATTTATTTAAAAATTAGTATCTACCGTCTCTTGGTCCTTTATTTTTATATGTTCCTCCGTTTATAGCTGGATAAAATGGATTACCTCCAGTATTTAATGAAGATGGTTGAACAAATACTGTGAATCTTCCAGTACCATATTTTCTTCCTGAAAGTAAATCTTGAGATGATTGTAAAGCATTGTTTGAAGATAATGCTTGAATGTCTGAAGTTGATTTTTGAGATATATTTTCAAAATTAATTCCAGGTAATCCTTGTAAACCTAATCTACTAAAAACTAATCTTTTTTCAAGTAAAAATCCAGTTCCAGTAGCAGATGTGAAAGTAGCACTTTGTTGAGTAGAACCACCACTACCAACAACATTAACATATTGTTCTGGTGTAGTTCCATTTAAGTCTAAGCCAGATGGAGCTATTCTAACTCTATTACGATTATTACCGTATGTTCTTCCTATTTGTAAATCTTGAGAAGAAATTAAAGTATTATTATTTGTTAATGCTTGAATATTAGATGAAGTTTTTTGTCCTTCATTTTCAAAAGTAGGACCAGAGTTTCCTTTTAAACTTAAAGTTCCACTGTTTTTTAATTTGTCGAATAATGCCATAATATTATTGTTTTATATAAATATGTTAAATTAATACTATCCGCAATATTATGGATAGTTAGGATTTGAATTTGTTAAACTTTGTTGTGTACTAAATTTAGCTACACTTTCATTACCAATATTTAATTGAAGTGGTCTAACGTATAAAGCTTCTACCATATCTTGGTATTTTTTATCATCTTCTTTCCTTTTAGCTGCCTCTGCTTTAGCACGTTCATCAGATTTTTCCATAGAACTAAATATACTTGTAGTTAAACCAACTAAAGCTCCTATACCTGCACCTACAGGACCACCTACCATAAAACCCATACCAGCCATTCCTGCCATAGAGCCAAGTCCTGATACTACTTCTTTACCTGTACCTTCCTTCATAGATCCTGCCGCCATGTTTAATCCCATTCCTGCCACTCCTAATCCTATTCCTCCTCCCATTCTGCTCATAAATCCTCCTCCACCAACTGCTCCACCTCCCCCTACCATTCCTGCTTTTTGGGCATAATTTGTAGCTGCTTGTCCATATAATTTTGTACCATTAGCATTAATAACAGGATTACCTTTAGTTCCTAAAGCAGCTCCACCACCTCCCATCATCATACCTCCTCCTCCTCCTCCTCCTCCCATTCTAGTCATACTAATGTCTTTAGTAATCATAGGATTAACAAAAGTACCTTTTAATAATCTAAAAGACATTAAAGCTAAAGGTAATCCTAACAAAGCAGCTCCTAAAGCATTACCTAATCCACCTCCTGTTATTTTTCCAAATCTTTCTATTATTCCTACAACATAACCTAAAACTTTTTCCATCATATGAGCAAATTTTCCCATTGGACCTGCCATAATTTTATTAAGAACATCTTTCAACTTATCCATTATATTTTTTTGCTCATCTGCTAAACTTTTTCTTTCAAGTTCTTGCTCGATAACGTCAGACATTTCTATCTTGTTTTGTTTAGCAAACTTTAATTGCTCTTCAGCTGATGCTGTTACTTTATCTCCTAATGCTGCTTGAAATTGTTGTTTACGAAGCATTTCACTCATATCCTTAACATTCAATCCAAAAGCATCAGCATATGCTTTTCTTTGGATAACATTCATTTGTTCAAATTCATGAATATTACCTACTTCAGAAACTATTTCTTTAGTTAATTTAGCTGTATCTCCACTTAATGCCGCAGATCTTGCCTTTTCTAAATTAATAGCTTTACCTGTTAGTAATTCTGCTTTAAGTTCATTTTCTATTGATGATTCAAAGTTAAGTAATGATTCACCTGCTTGATCAGCTTGTTCTAAAGATAAACCTAATCTATCAGCTTGCATTACTGCTTCTGTTATGGCTTTAACATTACCTTTAAATTTAATATAAATGTCTGAACTTATATTAGCTACTTTATCTAATACTTTTTGATATGCTATACCTCCACCATATTGTAATTTTTGAGCTCCAGCTGTTGCTAAAATTGTTTTTTTAATATCATCAGATGTGCCTTTATTTACTTGTCCTAATTCTTCTAATTTAGCTGCTGATTCAGCACTTAATCCATAATAATGAGTTAATTTAGCAAATGACTCAGCACTTTCATCAGAGAAAGTAACTGATGTCCCTAAAGCTTCATTTAATTGAGTTTGTGCCTCAAATAATCGTTTAGTAGTAACAAAAGAATCATGTTGGGTTTGAGCATAAGCTGCTGAACGTTCATAGAGTTTTTCTGTTTGTTCTCTATTTAAAGCTAATGTTCGACCTGTTTTAACTAAAATCGCGTCATATTCTAAAGCTGAATTATATAATTTTTTAAAAGCAATTACTGTTAATCCTATTAAAAATAAAGGATCACTAAATGCTTTAAACAATCCAGATGCTAATGGTCCTATCGCGGCGCCCATAACTTTCATTTTACCTCCTATTCCTAAAGCATGCCCATTCGCCTCCATAAGTCCTTTAGCCATATTAGTGGCGGAAATAGATGCATCTTCAAATATATGATCTACACCATGTAAACCTAATTTATTAGTTAATTCAGCTGTGGATTTTAATAAAGCTCCAGTTAAACCAACATTTTTATTGAGATTTTTTTGGTAATCAACTCTACGAGCTACTAGTTCTAAAGTTTTTTCTTCAAGTTTAAATCCATCTTTTAAACCTCTTAAAAGTGATTGTTGTTTTTCACCTAAACTTCTAAAAGCTTTATTTCGTAGATCTATTTTATTATTACCAAAAACTTGCTGTTTTAGATCTTCAGCTGTTAGTTTTAAGTTTGTTAATGATAAAGATGCTTTAGTTCTTAATTTTTCTAATTCTTTTTCAGACAATTTACCCATTTCCTCAGAATCATTAAGAAGATCTTCAGTAATATTTCTTAAAATTCCATACTGCTTACTTGCTTCTTTCTGATAATTTATCTGACCGGCTAATTCTTTATTTATTTCTACTAAAAGATTACGTTGATCTCTAGCTAAATTTGCCTCGTTTTGTAAATAGGCGTTAATAGCTGCTAACTCGGCTGTAGTATAATTAGGATATGGCATTTAAATTTTAAGTTTATATCGCATATAAATATGAAGAGCACCTATTTTTTAGGCGCTCTTGCTGTAGATACAAAATCTGGTACTATTGGTGGTTCCTTTGGTCTTTTATTTGGTTCATTATTAGATGATTTATTAAATTTATGATCCATCATTTCTTGTTGGTGTTGGTGGGTTTCATTTATTTTATGAATATAATAACGTCTATATCTTATAGGCATATTATATGCTTCATCATGAGTAAATCCACCATTACTATGATAACATAATGTAAATATTTCATCTAAAATTATTTTTTTATAGTCCGGCGTCAGGCCAAAAAAAGCTGACACCAATTGGTAAATCAACGCCCTCCACTACGTCTCCATTAGCTTTAGTCACATCAATTTTCATGTCTACATCTGGCATTATTTTGTTGATAAAGTCACGCAATGCTCTAATATCCCTAGCTAATATATTATCTACAAATTCTCTAATAGAAGCTGTATCTCTATCTCCATCAACCGCTATAATAGTATGTTTTAAACGAGTTGTAACATCATATGAACCTTGTGAATTAACCCTAGATAATCCTTTAATTTCTTTTTCAATCTTATTTTCATCACCATGACTTAATAACTTAAAAGTTATATTAACTTTAGAAAAAGGTAATTGAAAATTAAATTCATTTGTGCCTGGAGTGAATAATGATTCATCAATTTCTTTTTCTTTTAATGTTGTTAAATCTACTGTTGCTTTTTCTGATGTTCCTGTTTTAGGATCAGTAAGTATAAAATCGTAATCTTTACCATATCCTAAGATACGAGCAGCGATTAAAATAGCATTTTTATCTCCATTTAGCAATTCATTAAAATCAATAGGTGTAATAATCATTGATTGTAGTAATTTATCAATAACTGTTCCTTGTTTAATGTAGTTAGAATTAGAGAGAATATCTTCTTCTTTTGCTGTCATATACTTCATCTCAATAGTACCTTTTGATAATGGTGATTCTAAGGGGTAGATTAAACCTTTTGAAGGTAAGTCAATTTGTTCTGTGGGAAATTTGTGTTTTGATTCCATAACGTTTTATAATTTGTTTTATATATATAAATATACAAAGATAAAGGAAACCGTCCAAATGGACGGTTCTCTTATTAATATAATTTATTGACTAGTAGTTCAAGATACAATAATCCATAGCAATTGTAGTATTAATACTTACATAAGCTTCATTTGCCCAATCAAATTCACCAAAGTTAGCTTCTTTAACATAAGCACCTTTGATAATCCATTCTCCTACTACATCACCAACTGGTCCTAAGATATCTAAACGTAAATCTTTTTTATAGAAATCACTATATCCATCTCTACCTGTTACTGATTCGTGAGCTAAACGAGCCCATTCCATTACTGCTTGAGCACCACTTGGAGTTACGGGATCGTAAAGTTCTAAAGTCATATCATTCCATCTAACTTTACCTTTTACTTTACGATAAACGTTGATATGATCTAATATGATTTCACCTGCGTTAAATGATGGTGATGATGCCTTCTTAATCATATAAGTTGGAATACCATCAATATACATTATGAAACGATTTTGAACCTTTGGCTCAAAAGCGGTGAACATTATTTCGGTTGGGTCTAATACTGCCATGTTATTATTTGTTTAATATAAATATTAATAATTTATTTCTTTGTAACTGGATTTACTACTGTAGCTGGATTTTCTTTAGCTCCAACAGCTGGTTTTTCTAAAGCTACTTTACCTAAAGCATCTAAATATCTTTTAGCTAATTTAAAGTTATTATCTGTTTTCAAACTATCTCCTATGTTTGGTTTTGTTGCAGCTATATAATCCATCATTTTCAAGACTATTTTTGCAAAATCAGATTTATTAGTTATTTTACTAGTTAGTAAATTCATTGATGATTTTATTCCAGATACAGCTTTATCAGCATCAATTTCTTCTTTTAGTTTTTTATTTTTCATTTATAGTTTTTTATTAAATTAAGCTCCGAATTCTACTCCAGTAGGTAAAATGTTGAAATCTAATAAGATAAATTCAGCTGTTCTTGTTGGTTGTAAATAAATTTGACCTACTAATTGATTTCTATCGATTACATCTGGTGTGTTATTTGTTTCATCCATTACTACTTTGAACGCGTATAAACCTTGACGTTGTTGTACTGATTCTAAATATGGAGTAACTTGAGATAAGAATCTATTTCTTGTTATAGTTGTATTTTGTTCAAATATTAATGTTTTAGCTACATTACCAATATAACGTTTTAAGCTAATTAATAATCTACGAACATTAATTCTATCTAAAGCACTTGCTTTTTGTTGTAATGTTTTTTGACCAAATGCTGTAACACCTACATTAGGGAAAGTAGCAATTGGATTTACTTTTGCAGCATATAAAGTATCACGATTTGATGGAGATAATTTTCTTTCTGCTTGAATTACACCACCTAATCCACCACGATTTAAACCTGCAGGAGCAAACCATTCAGCACTTACATTATCATTAAATGCATAAACACCAGCCATAATTGTTGAAGCAGGTACCCAAACTAATTTACCAGTTTCTTGAGATACTACTTGAACCCAAGGCCAGTATGAACCAGCATAGTTAGTATCTAAACCAGCGGCTTGGTTTGTTGGAGTTAATAATGTAGCATTATATCCAACTAAATCCATTATATAAAAATAATCACCTCTTTCTTCAGCATTAGTTACAAAACTAGTTACTGTAGATGAGTGAAAGTTTTTAGTTATACCTGGAGTTACTAGTAACTCATAATCATATTCATCTTTATTATTCAATATATTACTAGCTGTAGTGTAGTTAGCAACTGGTAGACCTTGAGATATTGTAGTAATTTTATTAAATAAAGTATCACCGATATAAGGAATATCATTACCTGTACCACCACCAAATGAACCACCATAAGATCCAGATCCAACAAATGGTATTGATCCTGAATAACTTAATCCATTTAATGGATCTCCTGATCCATTTAAGTTTTGAGCTACACCTCCATTATTATTTAAATAATTTGGAGTTGGTGAAGTTACTGATTTTACTCTTACATATCGACTATTGTTTGGATAATCACCATTAATTTGAATATAATAACCTCCCATATCAGCATCATACTGAAGTGTTTTTGATTGGTTACCAACTACAGCTTCAATATAATTTGGTTGGTTAGGATCTAAAGTAACATTTGCATATGTTTCTAAAGTAACAGGTGTGTTTGTATTATCATCACCACGACGAATCAATAAAGTAAATTTACCACTTCCTGTATTTACATTTCTAATTTCCCATCTTATATTATCTATTGAACCACTTGATAAAGATCCATTACTTAAAATACTTGATGTATTAGAAGTCATTAAACCCCAGTTCAATGTTTCTAGAACAAATGAAGCAGTAGGAACTGATAATGAGCTACCTGATATTAATACACTAGCAGAAGCAGGTACAAATGATCCACTTACTACTCTTGTAACTAAAATACTAGATCCACCTTGGTTAAAGTAGTTATATGCAGTTATTGAAGTTAAAAACTCATAATTAGAACCACTAAGTACAAAAGAACCACCAAACCTATTAATATAATCACTATATGAAGTAACTACAGTAGGAATGTATGGTTGACCTTTTACTGTTGGACCAACTAATGATAAACCAACGGTTACAGGACCTTGGGTAATTTGAGATAAGTCGTTCTCTCTTGAAAGAACTCCTGGGGAAATTAATGTTTCTTGCGCCATGTTTTATTAGATTTTTGTCTATCGATAAATATATAAGATGGGATACAAAACGAGAAATTATATTGATTTTTATAATATGTTGTTTTGTTTTAGAAAACAACCAAATTTAAGACAATATTAAGCTATATAAGTATTACCGGTCACAATACAAGCATCAATATTTGTTTTTTGGATAGGTGTGAGGGCTGTTAAAAACCATTCTTTAGCTAACATCACTTCAAGATGTTCAATGTTTCTTTTTACTCTATCTTTTTTTTCATCATCAATAACTTCAGTAGAAGTATTATTAATTAAGTTTACTGAGTCAAAAGCAGCGTTTACTGAATTTGTGATTTGTTCTGGGGTGATTGTTTGTTCCATTTGTTTATTGTTTATTGTTTATTGTTTAAATATAAATATAATATTTTATATTACCAAATTTATTTTAATTGTTTTAGTGTTTGTTCTATGTGATATTAAGCACTTATGTTAAATGTTTTAAACATGTTGGGCGCTCTAGCTGGTTATTAAAGAAGATTTATTCTTCTTGTTCTTCTTCATCATCATTTGCAGCACCACATGATAAATAATTGCCGTTATTACCTATAAAAACACTAATTGAAATGTTTTTATTTACATCATGTGAGTTGAAACTAAACGGTGTTCCTTCACAGGTGCCATAATCATAACAGTAGTTTTCAATCAATCCAGGACACTCATCTGTATCATCAACGGCATTGAATTTAATATATGTACCATCACATTCTTTTACGGTTATATATACTACTGTATTTGCAGGTATTGTTAATGTACCGTATTGCTCACAATCTTCACTATTAGGACAATTATTAATTGCAGGGTAAGCACCCCACCCATCACAAACTTCTGTACTATAAAAGACGCTGTAACCCGCTAACATATTGTCTGTATATCCTCTTCTACTACGAAGAATAATATTAACAAAACTAGTTTGTTTTGCTATAACTCCTTGTCTTGCTGCTATCATAATATTATGTTAAATTTCCATATAAATACCACTCATTTGTATCTACCTTTACTAAGGAAGCAGCACCATATTGTGTTGAAATTGTATTTAAACTACCTGCACTATTAACTGTAACTGATCCTGCAAATCCAGAATCACCTACTATTTGCACAGTTCCAGTATTACGCATTACAACTGATATTTCTGTTCCTATTGGAAAAGCTACATTCACAGCTAGAGGAACAGTTATTACAAGATTAGTACTAAAATCAGCTTCAATCATTTTACCTTGGTCAGCTAACACAAGTGTATATGTTGTTGTTATACGATTAAATAACAGTGGTGCTACTAATCCACCTTGTACTCTTGCAGAACCACTAACATCTAATTTATAAGCAGGACTTGTTGTTCCTATACCTACATTACCACTTTGACTTACAAATAGTAATGAAGTACTTCCTGCTGATACTTGTAGGGGTACTTGAACTCCTGAACCTGAAATGTTAACTGAACCTGATATGTCTAGTTTTGTATTTGGTGTTGTTGTTCCTATACCTACATTACCTGCTTGAGTAACAGTTACATATCTACTATAAGTAGAACTTGCATCAAAATAATTGATACTAAAAGCAGCTGCTTGAGAATATCCTAAAGACCATGCATTTGTTGTTGATGTATTTTCAAAAACTAATCCACTATAAAAATCTCCAGCACCTACAGCAGTTTGTATTTGACTTCCTTGTTTTAAGAAAATGCCTGAGTTACTTGAGCCTGATATTGATAATTTTTTAGAAGGTAATGTTGTTCCTATACCTACATTACCATTAAATGATGCTGTACCTACAGTTGTTAATGATCCAGTCATTGATACTGATCCAGTGAATTGATGTGTATTGGCTAATAAGCTACCGAAGCGTGTAGAACCAGTTACAAAATCGGTTGATGATGTTATTGTTTGAGCTACTATTGTTTGAGCTGTTAATGTACCTGCTACTGTAAAATTATCAGCATATGATGATGTTGTTGCAGTAGTTGCAAATGATGCTGTTCCAAATAATGAACCTGTTATGCCTGCAGATACATTTAGGGAGCCTGTTATTACTGAGTTATTAAGCGTAATGATGCCATTGCGAGCTACAAATTCAAATGCCATATGTTATACTTTAGTTCACTTTCCCTAAAGTGGGTTTATTATAAATATTATTATTCTACAGATAATTGTGTTATACGATACTGCCTTCCAGTTGGATCATTTGCCTGCAATTCATCAGCTTTAGCTTGTGCTTCAGCTTCATTGTCATATTGATAAATTGGATCTTCTGGTGTTAGTCTTGCAACCCAAATTTGATCGTTACCTGGAATAAATTGCATTTGTACTTCGTATGTCATATTATATATTTTATTAAATGAAAGTGGCTTGGGATTTAATTGTCCATCCTGATGAAGGTAATGTTGTTGTTAATAAAACATTTCCACCACTTAAAGACGCTGTTAAAGCGACATTTAATGTAGTTCCTATGTCATTGGTTGATACATCATTATATTGAATATTAGCTCCATTCCATACAGCCATTACCTGACCTGCTCTAGCGTTTGAACCAGATGCTAAGGTATATTTGTAAAAAGCTGATGTATATGAGCTTGTTGAATTTGTTGATATTGTTTGTGATCCTGATGCTAATGAAGATGTATTTTGGTTTATTATTAATGATTGACTTATTATCAGAGAACCGGTTATAGTAGTATTTCCACTTATATTTGCAGAACCACTAACATTTAGTCTATACCCGGCGTCTGTAGTTGTGCCTAATAATAGATTACCTGCTAACCATGTTGAAGTGGTTGAACTATTGCCTATCCACGTTCTATTAGATCCTATTGCACTAACGCCTACACTTCCACTACCTATAAAAATATTATTACCTCCTGTTGTATTTGCATTTGTACCTGTTCCATATCCTGCTTGGTAGCCAATAGCTGTATTGTATCGTCCTGTGGTATTAGAGTATAATGCATTCACACCAGTAGCAATATTGTAGGTGCCTGTGGTGTTGGAGTATAATGCATTCAGTCCAGTAGCAGTACTACCTGTGCCTGTGGTGTTGGAGTAAAGTGCATTCACACCATTAGCAGTATTTTGTTGTCCAGTGGTGTTTAAATATAATGCTTGATAGCCATTAGCAGTATTGTTGGTACCTGTTGTATTTGAACCTAATGCACTATAACCATTAGCAGTATTTTGTTGTCCAGTGGTGTTGGCGTATAATGCTGAATTACCATTAGCAGTATTGTAAACTCCTGTAGTGTTTGAGCGTAATGCCGCAACTCCATTAGCAGTATTGGCGGTACCTGTGGTGTTGGAGTATAATGCCTCATAGCCATTAGCAGCATTTTGTTGTCCTGTAGTGTTAGAGTATAATGCTGCTACGCCATTAGCAGTATTGTTGTCGCCTGTGGTGTTGGAGTATAATGCTTGATAGCCGTTAGCAGTATTTCGTATGCCTGTAGTGTTGGAATATAATGCTTGAACTCCATTAGCAGTATTGTAATAGCCTGTGGTGTTGGAGCGTAATGCATACATTCCATTAGCAGTATTGTAATAGCCTGTGGTGTTGAAGAATAATGCTACATTTCCATTAGCAGTATTTTGTTGCCCTGTGGTGTTGGAGTATAATGCATACATTCCAGTAGCAGTATTGTTTTGTCCTGTGGTGTTGGCGTATAATGCCCAAACGCCATTAGCAGTATTGTAATAGCCTGTGGTGTTGGAGAATAATGCTACATAGCCGTTAGCAGTATTGTAATTGCCTGTGGTGTTGGCGTTTAATGCTGCATAGCCATTAGCAGTATTGTTTGAACCTATGGTATTGGAGTATAATGCTTGAACACCATTAGCAGTATTTTGTTGTCCTATTTCCCAACCACCAGTCCATTCTTCATCTTCCTCATCATATACATACGGTGTAAATACTGCTGTATTACTGTATAATGCTTGATATCCAGTAGCAGTATTGTAGCTGCCTAGTGTATTAGAATATAATGCATACACCCCATTAGAAGTATTGTATTCTCCTAGTATAGCCTGATCCTCATCAGCTTGGTAATTATAAAATATTGAGTGGCTATTAAGATATAATGCTCGATATCCAGTAGCAGTATTGTAGCTGCCTATGGTGTTAGAATATAATGCTTCATGACCATCAGCAGTGTTGTAGTCGCCTTGGCGAGAAATAAAATCGTCAAAATATGTGTTAAAATATAATGCTTTATAGCCGTTGGCAGTGTTGTAATTGCCTATAGTGTTGGTATATAATGCTGAATATCCATTAGCAGTATTGTCGTTGCCTTCGTTGTTGGAGTATAATGCTTGTGTGCCATTAGCAGTATTGTATTGTCCTGTGGTGTTGGTGTATAATGCTCCATAGCCAGTAGCCGTACTACCTGTTCCTGTAGTATTATCATGTAATGCTCCATAGCCGTTAGCAGTATTGTATTGTCCTGTGGTGTTATAATATAATGCTTGATAGCCGTTAGCAGTATTGTAGTTGCCTGTGGTGTTGGAGAATAATGCAACCATTCCATTAGCAGTATTTTGTTCGCCTGTAGTGTTGGAGTTTAATGCGGCATAGCCATTAGCAGTATTTTGTTGCCCTGTGGTGTTGGCGTATAATGCTGAAGAGCCATTAGCAGTATTTTGTAGCCCTGTGGTGTTGGAGCGTAATGCTTCAAATCCATTAGCAGTATTGTAAACTCCTGTGGTGTTGGAGCGTAATGCTGAAGTTCCATTAGCAGTATTGTTAGTACCTGTGGTGTTGCTTGCTAAAGATTGAGAACCAATAGCAGTATTTGTTGCAATACTTCCTGCTCCTCTACCAACTGTTATTCCATTTATTAGAGCATCACTACCACTAACGTCTAGTTTTTTACCAGGAGTTGTTGTACCTATACCTACATTACCATTACTTCCACTAATAAACATTCTAACAGATCCGCTAGTTTCAAAAGCAAGATTTTGAACATCGTTAGTACCAAGTACAGCTTGTGCACTAAATGAATTACCTCCTTGTACAAAGAAATTACCGGTTAGTGATGATGTAG
>Ga0181350_1000420_pt1 | contig 12366 bp, 21 predicted proteins | sample Su13VDMM110DCMD_FD_130105 | JGI IMG/M metagenome (GOLD analysis project Ga0181350, IMG submission 130105) | Freshwater viral communities from Lake Michigan, USA - Su13.VD.MM110.DCM.D | ecosystem: Environmental > Aquatic > Freshwater > Lake | place: USA: Michigan | collected 2013-07-16
CTTTAGGGTCTTTGTACGGCATCACCACTTCCTCGGCGGTTTGTAATGTTCACAGCTTACCACAGGACACCATCCACACAAAGGCCCAGACTTGGCGTTCCATACGCCGCTATCTACCGCGCTCTCTAAGGCATCCAGCTGCGAGCCAAACACAGAGAAATAGCCATCCAACCCCTCTCGCTTGTGAATCTTCTTAGGGAACTCCTGCCTAACCACGAAAGCTAGCCCTGACATCATCTTCATCACCTCGGGGTCGTGGACGAATACCGCAGCAGCCATAAGGTCAAGCTGCTTCATGTCGGCGTACTTGGCGTTCTTACCAGTCTTGTAGTCCACCATGTGGGCAGTCTCACCGTTCACGATCAGCAAATCGACGATACCCCGCCACCACACCTGCTTACCAAAGAAGCCGCAAGGCTCGTAGCCAGTACCCGTCTTCTCGACACCCAGCTTCAACTCAGTGTGCTTCTCGCCGGGAAACTTGGCTAGCACTTCCACTACGCTAGCATACTGTGTAAACTTAGGCGGGATCGGTGTGCCGTTCTTGATAAACAACTCGGCAGCTTCGTGGAAGTCGGTTCCGTAGATAGCCGCCTCGCCGGGGCTATCCTTAACATCCTTGGCGATCTTCAGATGGTAGTACTTCTTAGGGCACTGATCGAAGGTCTTGATGCTTGAGTAGGACCAAGCTGTCATGGGGGGTTATCTTTCTCGTCGTCCGGCTTACCATAGTGGAAGCCATCCTCGTCCTGCCACCCTAGCGGGGCCAGTGCACAAAGCAACCAAGTTGCGATACCACATACGCCCATAAGGATCATCGCTATGGTTATCATCACGTTACCTCCAGTGCTGCTAGTCGCTTTCGCATTCCCAGACCGTTGTCGCGGTCCGAATGTCTGTCGGCCAGCCGGTGTCCTGCGTGAAGCTGCGCTCTTGGAACAGGAGCATATTGGTTGGCCTAATAAGCAGCCTGTCGCCCCTCGTCTGCATGAACGCAAACTCCTTACTCTGGCTAGGTGACATGCTGAAGCCGTCGCTGTGCGGGCAGGCCCAAAACAGGCACATCGCCTTATCCTCGGTGCCGTCGTAGCGCGCGTCCAGCCCGGACAAATACGGGTATGAAATGGTATCGAACTGGGTTCCGAAACAATCCCAGACTTGCGCTTGCTTGAGCGTCCAACCTTCCTGCGGTGTGGTGCTAAAGGCTAGGGCGTGAGGTGGCAGGTTACGATACACCGCGCCGCACTCCAGCATTACGTGGCATCCAAAAGCTCGGTTTTCCTCAGACCTTATGGCGAACCACACGGCGGGTTCAAAGCGTTGCTTGCCGCCCCGAAAGAACGCGCTGTCCACATATACGTAGAGGTGGTGCGGTAAGTTGCGGCTGCTCATTGCTTGTCTCCTAATGCTTGACGCAGTTCTTGCACCTCTTCACGCAGCCGCTCGTTCTCGGCTTCCAGTGCTTTGACCCTCTCGGTCAGCAGTTCTTCGGGGTATTTCATCTCATAATTCCCTTCGCGTCGTGCTGGGGTTGTCCTGTCACGGGAAATTACCCCCCACTGGGTTGGGTAGACCGAGAGGTGCAGCGGTGCCTACGGTCGCGCCCACGGGAACAGCGTCACCGGTCCACGGCGACTCATTCATCGGGCCTTTGCAGTCGGCCAGCCGCACACCATTGACTTTGCGAGGGCGCACAACGCACGGGAAGCTCCACATGTTGCTCATGCCGCCTCCCGGTGCTGCGGTAGTGGTAAAGGTCCGCTTGACGGATGGCAGCACGGCCCAGTTGGGTAGCTGCGGATAGCTTTGCGCGTTTGAGAACAGCGACCAGACAGTCTTAGGTGTGCCATCAGGGCTACTGCACGATCCGTTCATTAGACTGAGGTCTGCTATGCTAGGCCCACGCAGCACTGGGCAGACGGATACGCCCGCCTGAAACTCTTTGCCGTTAACCTTGACGGTTTCGCCGGGGATGGCGACTGTCGGGCTGCTGGCACACAGTGCGTATGGCTTGTGGCAGATAGCCAGCGCAGGACTGGCGATGGCCGGGGTAGAGGTCGATGCAGCCATGATGGCTGTGAGTGCTAGGTACTTCATGCTGCTAATCCTCTCGCGTTGCATACTTGCCGCATCATTAGTGGCGTGAAGCCCCAGATACGCATGGCTTGGCTGTAGTCCTGTGTGGCGCGCTTCAAGTCGCTGTCCAGCACTGCTAGTTGGCTAGCTAGCCTGTCACGCTTGGCGAATAGGGCGGCGGCGCGCTTGGCCGCATCGGTTGCGGGGTCAGTCATTGTTTGCTCCTTCGATTGTTTCTGGTTACGCTAGCCGGTCCATATACCACTTGGCTTTGGCAAGGTCTTGCGCGGGGTTACCCTTCAGGTCCGCACGGGTTAGGTACTTGATGACGCTACCCTTCAGGTACCCGGCGAACTCTTCGTCGGTGAGCTTGGCCTTGATGAAGTCGATAGTCTCGATACCGCCGTATGTGTAGTGCGCGGGGCTGTTCACGAGGTCTGGTGCTAACTCCACTAGCTCCAGTACACCTCCCGCTTCCTTAAGCTGCTTCTTAGCTAGGTATATGTAGCTGTCGCTAACCAGTATACGCGATTTGATCTGCTTTACAGTCTGCCCACCTTTAAGCATGTCCAAGACAGCTTCAATTTTAGTTTTGTACTTGGCTGGGTAGTATTGAACTGCTTGTTCTTTATTAGTCATTTCAATTGCTCCTTACTTGAGGTTACCGCCCGATTTTAGGATGTCGCCGCCATAGACGTAGGTTCCTACGTGCTCTAGCTTGATGAACGGATGGGCGTAGATTTTACCGCCATGCTTCCTGAATAGCTCGCAGAAGTGGTAGTCTTCTGACAAGAGCGCGCCGGTATGGTCGATACTGGTAGCAAAGAACTCATACGTCAGCGGCTTAACGTACTCGTCAGTCTCTGGGTCTTTGAACGATGCAGTTCGGTACGTAGGTACATGAGGCATCAGATGCTCGAACACTGCCCGCTTGATGAGCATGAAGCCCGTGCCGCCATGCCGCACCTCGAAGATACCCTTCTCGTTGGTAGTAGCGTCGTCTGATCCTACCATGTTGAGAACGAATGCCCCGGCGTAATCTTGCAAGTCTGTTTGGCTCGTCTGGGCAGCGCGCTTCACGCTATCCCAGTTCACTTCCTTCTTGGGGTAGATACCGCAGACGATATCTTCGTCTGCCAGCATCAGTTGGGCAACAGCCTCACCATCAAAGCTAATGTCCGCGTCAATGAACATCAGGTAGTCGTGGTTGTTCTCTAGGAATACGCGGGCTAGCTCGTTGCGGGCACGAGTAATGAGGCTCTCGTTCATGAGGTGGCCCCAGAATACCGGGACTCCAATCTCTCGCATCTTCTGCATGGTCGTGAGCAACCCCATCACATAGTGCCCGGTACACATACCGCCGTACATCGGGGTAGCCACCATCAGGGTTGGCTTCTTCGGCTCCACGGGTTTTACTTTAATCGTGTCGGTCATTTGCTTGGTCCTTGGTTTCGTACCGAATGTTGATCTCTGCAAACGGGCTACCACCTGCCTTAAAGGGTACTACATCCAGTAGATGCTGGTATGCTCGTACCGCAGCGTTCATAGCTATAAGGGCTTCGTGCATGGCTTTTTGCCATACTTCCGGTTTCTCTTCAGTCATTCCACTTGCTCCTTCTCTCTGTGGCCTAGGTCTACGTGCATATTGACTAGCTTATCCACAACTCGCTTAAACGAGTCGTCTTTCTTCATCATTCTGTCCGCACGGATGAGGCCGTGTATTACAGTGCTGTGGTCCCGGCGCATGATCCTGCCAACCTGCGTCTTGCTGGCACCCCGTAGATAGAGCGCCATATATAAGCCGAACCGTGCGCGGCATACGAAAGCAGTCCGGTTGTCTGCATAGATAACGTCGGGATGGATTTTAAACATCTCCGACCCGGCTAGAACGATATCGCTTATAAGCACGGTGTTAACCTTTCTTCCTGATAACCATCTGGTATCCGGCGTGAACGACCTCGACCTCCTCTGCGAAGATGTTTACGAAGGCGTCGATAGCCAGCTTGGGCCTGTGCAGGATATCGCGGGTGCTGGGCATCCAGTTGTAATCGTCAAACACCATAAACCCCTTGGGCTTGAGCAACGGCCAAGCCATGCAAGCGTCAGTCAGTACGTCCTTGGCGATGTGGCTCCCGTCGATATAGATGAAAGAATAGTAGGGTTGGTCCTCGTCGCTATCCACGCCGGTAAGTAAGCACGAAAGACCATATACAGAGCTACCCTTTTGCCACTCTACCACTCTATCGGGAAACTTATCTACGACCACTCCAATGTTGTGGCTAAACCGTTTCTCGACCGCAGCCATGTCCTCCTCGGTATGCTCTTCGCCACCTTCCCATGTGTCAATGCAGTAGATATCATCGCTGCAGCGGGTTCCATCGTTACTCTGCATCATGTTTTCAACGATCCAGACGGTGCTGCGACCTTCAAAGGAACCTATCTCAAGGAAGCAACGTCCTTCCCCCGCATCGCGCTCTGGTAGCATAGGGATAAGCTGCGTCCAGACTTCTGGCGACCAGTGGAACCAGTCTTTGGTGAATTGGTATTCGCTCATTTTAGAGTTCCTTTCAAAGTTCCCGGTATTCCGCCGTTGTATAGCTGTTCCTGTCGCAGTTGCTGCTGCCTCAACTGCTGCGCTTGTGTCTGTGCTTGTTGCAACTGTTGCTGCTTCCACTGGTCGTACTGCTGCTGCTGAGCTGGGTTCGGATAAGATAGGTACGGCACATTCGCAGCTTTAGCTTCTTCCATCTCCGCACGGCGGCGTTCAGGGCCGGTGAGTAGCTCGTCCATCACATGCTCGTGGATTTCGGCTAGCCGAATGTCGCGCATCGCTGCGTTGACTGCTGCCTTGTCGGTCTCGTTTCCGAAAATATCTATGCTGGTTAGGTGATCTTCCCATCGGTTATGGAACGGCTCTTTCCCAACCCTAAACTCTTCAGGGTGGCTGCCCATCCGTGCTAGTAGCAGCCGCACGACTGCATGGGGTTCATCCTCCATAACTTGCTCCTATACTAACGGGGTTATGACGTCGGCCAGATTGTTATAGTGTGTGGCTAACTTCCTATGTGTGGCTGCAATCTGATTAATAGTTGCTCGTATCTCTTTGAGTGCCTTATACTCCGCCATCTGCTCTTCTATGACAGGGCTATCGGGGTTCTCGACCGCCCACACAATATTCTCCCACTCGACCAAAGATTTGCGCCCAAGATTGGGGACGCGCAGCAACTCGTGGCTAGGTACATCTATAAAATCTCCGACCGTTGCGGGCCTTTTTGGGTTTCGGGGGCGGTCCCAGTCGTTTATTAAGTTATATTTTAGGCGTACACTTATCTCCAAGTCGGAGATTAACGTGTCCCGTGTTATCTTCTTAACCTCCATAACTTGCTCCTATCTTGCTCTCACAGTTTAGTGGTAGGCCAGTGGCCCACTTAGGTTGAATACGCATACATTGCTCGACGAACGCTCGTGCCTCTGGTGCTTGCTCCGTAGGCGCAATGATACCCACGGCATCGTGCACGGTCATCGCTACCTTCTGGCTACGGGCAATCATCAACATCTGCTCACCAATAATGATGCGGGCTAAGGCTTGGCACACGTTCTCAATCAGCTTCCCGCCATATAGCCGGTTCGGGATGGTGGCACGGCCACGCCTCTGATCGTAGAGAAACTCTGGTCTGCCTTTGGTGCCTGTTGTTAGGCGCAGATTGGGGTACTTTAGGTATAGCCCGTTAGGTAGACGTATCCCAAGGGCGTTAACCAAGACTACCCCGTCCTTACCGAGCGGCGAAGTTGAACCGCCAAGGATAGCGGCGATAGCGGCTTGCCCCTGCTGCCAAAGCACGGGGATTTGAGGGTACGTATCACGATATACTTGGATGATATACTGGCACTCGCCTAGCCCCATCTCGACACCGAATGCCTTTAGCTGCGCCTTGAACTTGTCTGGCCCCATACCGTAACCCGCACCAAGGATGGTGGTTTTCCCTACGAAGCGTTCGGCATCTACTACATCCTCCATCGGCTTATCGTAGATGGCAGACGCCATCATCTTATAAACGTCCTCACCGCGAGTGAAGGCATCCACGAGGTCGTTCTGCCCTGCCAGCCAAGCCAAGGTCCGTGCTTCAATCTGGCTACTGTCGCAGTCGATAAACGTATAGCCCTCAGGCGGCAGCACAGCCTTCTTGAGTGGCGACTTGCGCGGTAGGTTCTGCATATTCACCTTGTCATCGCCACCCCAGCGCCCAGTGTGCGCAGCGTAGTAGCGTAAGGGTATTGGTAGTGTGCCTCGATCCGCAATGTCGATAAACCGCTGCGTCCTTGTTTCCTCAAGGGTGCTTTTTACTCCTAGTCGCGCAGCAACAATGGCTTGCACCATAAGGTCGTCATGCTCCAAGAGCGCCTTGAACCCTTCATCCGTCTTAGCGAAGGCGTAAGTCTCCTTGCCCGTTGTAGGGCTGATCTTGGTTGGCACCTCAACACCACGAAACTCAAGCAGTGAGGCCAGCTTGGGGTTACTCATCAGGTCAGACCTGTCATAGTTGAGCTTGCTCATAAGCTCCGCCTTGTTGGCCTGTACGCGAATGAGGTGGTCCTCAAGGATGCTCTTATCCAAACGTAACACTGGCTCTGTGAACATGCGTATCGTCAGGTCCACTAGCCGCTGCTCAAGCGCGGGGAACTTAGGTGCCATGCACTCGAATAGCTTAAGCGTCAGGTCGCAGTCGTTACAACAATACTCGCCATAAAGAGCAAGGTCGTAGGGGGTAAAATCTATCCTCCGCTTACCCAGTGCGTTAAGCACCTCGTTACCCTTCTCACCGACAGCGTAGAACTCGGCCAGCGCCTTCAAGCTAACCCCCGTCTCGTTGCCATGTAGTGCACGAGCCATAGACAGCGTATCAGCGATGCGCTTGGGGCGGATGTCGAAGTGCCAGTTAAGAATAGCCATATCGAACATAGCGTTGTGCGCCAGCGCGATAGCATCCGACCAGTCAAACTGGTCCAGCCAAGCCTTCGTCGCTTTCTTAGTCCCACTGAACCATACTGCGTCGTCGTTACCTACCTTTACAGCTACGCCGATAACCTCAAACTGGGGGTCACGGATATACTCTTCGGTGGTGATCTTGGAGAGCGAGTAGGTAGGAGTGTACAGCGTTTCAAAGTCGATGGTAATAAGCTTCATCACGCCACCTTCTTACGGGGCTTACTTGGTTTCGGCAGGGAGTAGGGGGTTGAGTAATACTGCTTGATGGAGTCCACGGCTTTCTCAATGGACATAAAACCTCGCGGTATGTCATCCCCCTCGACCTCAAGGGTCTCAATGGATGCATCGTAAAAGTCTTTGTGGTGGAAGCCTAGCCCACTAACTTCTACGCCATACCCCATCCACGAGAACGAGCGTTCTCCTCGATAATGCTCACGTACGTAGCTTGTACGTCCATCAGTATCACGAACGAAGTTACCTACATAATGGAGGATGCGCTTACGCTTCCCGTCTACAGCAGTCCCCGTCACACGTTTAGCAAAGAACCGCTTGCCATCTCGCCGGTCAATCGTCCACGAGGCCGACACGTCAGATTTCTGCGCACGAACTAAGATAGCCTCTGACGGGCGCTTGGCAGACAGACATACGTTACATATGTTAGCTGCAATCTCGTCGGGTGTCATCGCTTCCAACTTCAATCTTACCCGTTCAATGCTCATCTCCTTAAGGAAGTGGGGGGTTACCGTCTTGCGGGAGTAAAACTGACTAAACTTACCTTTGTTACCCTTATGTCGCAGCGTTTGCGGAACTACCTTACTTTCCCTCATGACAGACATTTTATGGTTCACGTCATAATGAACAAAAAAGCTCTCCGCAAAAGAACCATGCTCGGTATTGTATACCACTACTACACGGTAGCAAATTCCTACGGGTAAGTGGCAGTAACTCCCCTTCCTCCCTACATAAGTCATGCCACCTTTTAGCCGCATCATGTAGACAATCGACGCGCCGTAGGTGTCGTTATCTTTGTTGTATTGATCGCTCTTCTTGAAAAAGACACACCGCAAAAGGGGCGGGTCCGCTAAAACGCCCGGTAAAAGATGGTCAACGAGAAGCCCAGAGTTTTTGGGTAGTATAACACCCCCAAGCTTAGCCATAATATGGTACGCAGAGGTATCGTATTTCCATAGCGTCTTGATGTCATCGAAATATCCGGGAAGGTAGTCCAATATATCATGGATGGACACGGCGTTAGCTATACCATCCACCAGAGGGTCTTCTCCATCCTCCTCCAAATCGGATGTGGTCTTCACCACTATCTCGGCAGTATGCACAATCTTCTGGGGGCGCAACCGTTGCCACAAAGCCTTGATCGTCTGGAAGATACGCATATTACGTAGATCAGTAATTTTTATCATTTTGGTTGCTCCTTCGATGACAGTTCCCGCAACAGGGGGCGGACCATCTCCCAGTTCTGTTCGTTGGCTACGATGGCTACGCCGCCACAACGCCGGATGGTTTCGATCTCGCGGACTTGTAGGGCGGTCAGCTTACCACCAGCCGCCTTACACTCAATAGCAAGGAAGCGTCCGTTCACACAGGCGATGATATCGGGGACACCACTACGCCCGTAGCCGTGAGTTGCAGGGAAGAAATAGTAGACGCCCTCTTCTTTGAGGATGGCGACTATCTTGTCCTTCACTTTCTTTTCCGGTGTTGCTGCCATGAGTTGCTCCTCGGCGGTTATCATATCATTACATTATACAGTGTCAAATGGAAAATGTGTCTACCTAACAATGTTAGTTCGGGTTGTCCTGTATGAACTGGATCAACGCAGCGCGCATCGCGGGTGTGCAGTTTTTAAAATAGTCCACCACATACTGCGGTAGCCGGATGGCTATCAGCTTCATGCTTTTTTTCTTCACCTTGTTAGGTCCACGCTGGCCCCTGTAGCGTTTAGGTTCTTCGATCATGCCGCTGCCCCTGCTTTAGACGATACAAAAAACTTATCCTTAGCCACACGAACGCCGTGGCCTTCCACATACGTTTGCTCCTCGATCATCTTAAGGATACCCACAGACCGCTTGATATGTGGTGGTAAGTGATCGGTATCAAAGATGCTTGTGGCTCCGCCAACAACCACAATATACTCATCACCGCGTATCACCACGGTGGCACCAGTATCATCGCCCCTAGTGTTGCAGATGTCTCGTGTAGCCTTGTATGCATCATAGGCTTCCGGCATACCGTCGAGTAATGCAGGGCTTATCCCTACGTCGATAGCCGTCTGCCTCATGTGCTCCCAGTTGTTCATGGTGTAGGCCACCAAGAAATCCTTGAGCGTGTCATACTTATGGTGGAACTCTGCCTGCCTTTTATTATGTAGGTTAGATACAGCGGCGTTCGCCTTCCCTACTGCATCCTTGACAGCCTCGGCCACAGTCAGGCCGTGAAAGTTCTTGGTCACCAGCTTGAACGCCTTCTTGAAGTCCTGCGTAGCGCTGCATCCACCGCGCTGCCTCTCTGCTGACATACGCTCGTTGTTGATGCACACCACATTGCCGCGCTTCTCGTAGACTTTCCATATCCTGCCTAGAATAGCGCTACCCTCATAGACATCGAACGAAAATACGTGGAAGAAGTTCGAGTTGCTAGCCACGCGGCGTCTACTTGCCACAAACTTCCACTGGGGCCGTGCCTGTGCAAGTCGCTTCATCAATGGGAAGATGAACGGGTCAACCAGTGTGTTGTCCGCAGTAATCTCGGTGTTGTTAGTGCTGTTCTTCCTCTGCTCAAACAGGATGTTGGGCATACCGAGCTTTGTATAGTCGTTCTCAATCTCGTTCACTGTATATCTCCCTTGTTCTCTTCCAAGCATCGAGCGCGTCGATAGCTTCAATCAGGTCGGTGCTTCGTGTACCGACTGATCTATTCCCATTACGCTCGATGAACTCTTCGTAAGGCTCGACACTAACAATGTTAGTCTTGCAGTTGGCTACGTCATACTGCTTGGTGATTACCCACAGGCTCACCACTCATACTCCTTGAGGATGCTGTCGAGCTTGCCCTTGAGATTGGCGCGGGTTTCCTCGTCATCCTTGATATCTTCGATGTCGATACCGATCATCGCTACCTCTAGCTTCCTACGTGCATCCTCAAGCTTAGGGTCTTTAGCTACGTTGAGATGCGTCAGCATCGCGCACATCTCCTGCGCATTGGTAACGAACGTGTCATGCCACCGCTTCTTGGTGTCCTCGTCACCCTCGGTCAGCTTGGTAGACATCGCGCCAAGCATCTTGTGAAGCTGATCCCACGGGGTGCGCATAGCCTCGGCCAGACGGTCCTTGAACGCCGACTCATAGCTTTGCTCCATCTCCAGTATGTCCTGCTTGGGCAGGTCTAGGCGGAAGTCACCGCTCTCTGGCACAGGTGAGAACACAAGGCGGTAGCCAAACTTCTCACGCACCGCATCACTGCTCGGGTAGTCATCCCAATTGAACAGGGTGCCCATGTAGTTGCTAGCGGTCTGCACCAGTGCAGGGTAGTTGCCAATGAAGGCATCGACCATCTGGTTGAACGTGTCGCGTCGGATGTTAGCCTCTGCTTTGTAGTCAAGGAACAAGCTAGTAGGCAGAAGCCTCGCACCCTTGTCGGCCCAAGGCAGTGTGCGGGTGTTGTGCCACAGGCGACAGCCAGCAACGTAGTCGGCAATCTCCTTTCGTGCGCTAGTGCCAGCCATCAGGTTCTTGCGGACCTGTGCTGCATCGCCTGAGGTTGCTCCGTTAGAGGTAAGCACCCCCTCGGTAGCTCCCTTGTCCAGCTTGTTAGCGGTCCATACGCTGATGTTCAGTTCCACCAGCACGGCGGATGATGTAATGCTCATGATGTTGCTCCTTCTTGGTTGCTTATTTTTTCTCGGGTGCACCGGCCAGCTTGGCCACCCGATACACTGCGTCAGGTAATAGGCTGATGGTGATGCTATCCCCGGTGGTCGGCTCCTGCTCCCAGATATAGTAAGCGGTGGTGCTAGGTGTGGCTTCGTAGTCGTGCTTGGTCTTGTAGTTCTCTGCCTTGCTCATGATTTCCATCAGCGTAACGGCATCGCTGATGTCCACTACGAAGTCGTTGTAACCTATACGGATGATTGCTTTGCTCATTGGAATGTCCCTCTCAATTATCTTTGATGTGAACCGTCTTACCCACAGGGGCAGTGATGGTGCTGCCGCGATATGAGTTGCAAACCACCCACATGATGGGTGCATCCCAATCCGAACCCCAGTCATATATCTCTCCGTCAGTCAGCATGATGATGCACTCTGGTTCGATCTTCTTGTCTTTGAGATACGTCATCATGGCGCGTGGGTCAGTGCCGCCGCCACCCTTGGGCTTGGTCGAACTAACAATGTTAGCCATGTCATGCTCTTCATATACTTCGTGAGCAGCAACGCTGGCATCCCAATAGATGAGGTCGATCTTTTCCGGGTTAACGTCCTCTGCGATAGACTTGACCTCGGACAGAAACCTAGTGATCTCTGCACCGCTAATCGAACCTGATGTATCTACGCCGATAGCCAGTGCGCCAACGCGCTCACCGATCATGGTAGGCATGTAGATGTCCGAACCAAGGAACCTACGGTTAACCCTGCGCCACGATGACGTATCCTTGGCATTGCAGATAGCCTTGACGAACTCACGCAGCACCTCGCGCCAATCAATCTGCGGCTCAAGTAAGTCACCTAGCTCGCGGAACTGATTGCCGGACTTGTTGCCGATAGCCTTCTGCTGCGCCATCATGCCTTGGCGGATAGCTTGGTCGATCTCGCGCTCAAGCTCCTTCTTCTCCCCGGCACCAAGGCCCTTGGCACCCTCCCAGTCATGCTCGTCGAAGCCCCCGCGTGCATATTCCTCCTTCTGCTCCTGCTTGAGTATGTCGAACACCTGCTTGGCGTTCATACCTTTGAAGCGGATGTCGAAGCAGCCGATACGATTACCCTCTGCATCGCGTGGAAACGCGGTGTGTTGCTCGGTTGGGTCGGACTCGACAATCATCAGGTTGATAACGTAGTCACAAGCCATGTTGGCCAGTTGCTTGTTCTCGTCCCACAGCTTGCGCCAGATAGTCAGGTGCCGCAGCGCCTTGTGCATATTCTCATGCAGGATGACGAAGGCTAGCTCCTTGTCGGTCAGCCCCTTGACGAACTCACGTCCGTAAAGTTCATCGCGTCCGTTGGTGCAAGCGGTGGGAATATCGTCTGATAGTTCCGTCTTACCGACCATCATGATGCCAGACCAGAGTCCTCTTC
>Ga0181350_1000421_pt1 | contig 12363 bp, 24 predicted proteins | sample Su13VDMM110DCMD_FD_130105 | JGI IMG/M metagenome (GOLD analysis project Ga0181350, IMG submission 130105) | Freshwater viral communities from Lake Michigan, USA - Su13.VD.MM110.DCM.D | ecosystem: Environmental > Aquatic > Freshwater > Lake | place: USA: Michigan | collected 2013-07-16
GTCGTGATCACGGAGAAAATGGACGGTGAGAATGCTTCCCTTTACCATGACTACTATCACGCCAGATCCCTTGATTCTCGCCACCATCCTTCTCGTGATTGGATTAAGTCTTTTTGGGGTCGCGTTCGGTTTGACATTCCCGCCGGCTGGCGGTTCTGCGGTGAAAACCTCTACGCTGCTCACAGTGTCAAGTATGATTCTCTGCCTAGCTACTTTATGCTATTTAGCGTTTGGGGTCATAACAATTATTCTCTGAGCTGGGATGAAGTCGAGTTCTGGGCAGATCTTCTGGGTATAGATACTGTGCCTGTCCTTTATCGTGGTCCATTTGATAAGACCATCGTCGAGAAGATTGCTCGAGAACAGGATTCTGAGAAATCTGAGGGCTTCGTGATCCGGAATACAGAGTCATTCCATTTCGACGACTTCTCTAAGAACATGGGAAAGTATGTTCGAGTTAATCACGTGCAAACGGCCACCCACTGGATGCACGCTGAAATCATCCCTAACCAACTGAAAGTAAATCAACATGAACCTGTATAAGCGTTTCGTACTTGGTAGCCCCACTAGTAAAGCGTTCGGCTGGTTTGGCCTGTCGATGTTTGTTTTGGGAGTTATCTCAGCCGTTTTCAACATCGTCATTGGGTCTTTCATTTGGGGGTTTAGCCCCTTCAATATCCTCGCCGGTATTTCGAACGTGGTAGTCTGTGCATTTCTATGGTCGGTGACAAAGCCCAATGAGTGAGATCTTCTACACCTCTGACCTTCATTGGGGCCATGAGGCAACCTGCACCAAGTTTACCAGAAACGATGGGACTCCTCTTCGTCCATTCTCCTGTGCGCAAGAGATGGACGAAGAGATGATCCGCCGTTGGAACGCAACTGTATCACCGAACGACAAAGTTTATGTTCTCGGTGACGTGGCTATGCGAAGCCAACACCTGAAAACCATGGGCAGGGTTAACGGCAAGAAAACCCTCATTCGAGGGAACCACGATATCTTCGATATCAGGGATTATCTGAAGTACTTCTCTGAGGTTCATGCCATTCGGTATCCGGAAACCCGTGAGTTCGTAATGACTCATATTCCTTTGCATCCTGACTCGGTCCGTGAAAGGTATAAGTACAATATCCACGGGCATTTGCACGCTAACAAAGTGATGACTAATGTTCCGTATCAGGATGCCGATGGCCCTGGTGGAAGCGGTCCTATGAGGACCTTTTTTCGTCGTGGCATCGATCCGATGTACTTGAACGTCTGCGTCGAGCAGACGGACTATACTCCAATCTCACACGATGAGGTCCTTCGTCGGATCCGCCAACAACAAGAGGACTTTGACAATGGGTGAACCGACTATCATGATCATCCTGGCAAGTCTTGTTGTATTGGCCTGCTTGGCGTTTCTGACTTGGGTCCTGCTCATCAGGCCCGGCCACCTCACAAAGCTTCATGACGAGGTTGTCGATGGGACAACTTCTGCAGTGCTTGAGGCTTGTCTGTCGTATGGACAAAGCCAACTCTCGGCTAGCGAGTATGAGAGATTCAAGACCCTGCTGACTGCTGAAATTACTGAAGGCGCCGGCGGCATTAGCCTGGCGGCTCTTGTTGAACGCTGCATTGCAGAAGCTAGGGATGAATCCAATGAAGCGTGAATGGACTCCCATCACTGAAGATCAAAAAGATGGACGCATCTATCTCTTAGGAATCCCAGATAAGAAGATCGGCCCTTGGATGGGTTATTTCTGGAATAACGGCAACTGCTGGCTCCAATGCGATCTTCCAGCCCACGGCAAGATGCCCACTCATTACTATGACTTGACGGGATTGCTTTTCGAATGAACGCTCTTGAGTTTGACCGCGACGTTTTCATGGAACAAGGGTTCCAGTTCACTAAAAGCGGTAACAGCTGGATGGTCTCTGTTTTAGAGTCGTGGACCTCTGAAGGGGAAACGTGGCGCTTCATCGGCCACACCATGGGCCGAGAGGATCGTTGGGCCTCAATTAATTTCCGTAGAACGACGATTGGGCATAAGAGTCGCCTTGAAGCTGCGCAACAACTCGAGAGATTATTTTACGGTAAGTGAATTTAGTTGTGTACCTATTTTCTAATTATCGTACTATGAGAATGTAACTTGGAGCTACCTATGATGATCAACGTTCTGGATGGCCGGGACATTCGTTCGGTTCCCCGCGAGGAACTGCAGCGGATTTCTGAACAGCTGATGAAGATCACTCGGACGCTGAACCAGGAAATCGGACTGCGCAACGCTTCGGACAGTTTCGTCTACGGCTGGAGAAACAACGACGGTAGCGGAACGTACACGACGTTCGATACGTTCCCGGAAGCTTGGGTCGAAGCTGAAAAGCAGCTTGGTTCGGGCGGAGGTTATCGGGTGCAGAACGTGCATCTGTAAGAGATTCAACCGGCGAGGCCGGCGTCATTGCAAAGGACCGGGTGCGAATCCCGGGGGCAATGGGTGCAACTCCCTAAGCCCGCACGTTAGCCGGTAGTGATTGGATAATGCCTGGACCCGAGGTTGCAGCCTTGGCCCTCCACACATGCGAAAAGAGTGGTGAGACTAGCTTAAGCTGGATAGAGCGGGGACCATGCGGTCCTAGGTACACGGGTTCAAGTCCCGATTCACTTTCGTCCCCCGAGGCACTGCAATGACTTGCGGGGCCTCTTTTCGTATGCGCTACTTTTATATTGTACATATTTGCTGGATGGTGTAGGATGAGAATATGAGAAATGTTGACACACAAATTCACGCCGTCTTTGAGTCCGCCCTGGATGATATGTACGTCTTCCCTGACAACTCGACGCTGCGTCGCGAGTCTGGCAAGACTCCAAATGGCAATGACATGGATGGCCAATGGGTCTACCGTGACGCTAATGGGAATTTCCTTGACTACGGCTCGTACCGCCACGACCTGGCGGATCGCTTTAATCTCGTCCTCTATCCCAGAATCGTCTGACATGAGAGTCATTGAAACCAAAATCGACCTGAGCATTCCGCTTGGGATCTTCTTCCGCTTTCCAGAGACCGGTTTCGCCCTTTGGGTTCTGATTGGACGTATGCTCTGATGTTCGGACTGTTCAAATCAAACTCCAATCCAGACGCCGGCAAGACCATCGTCTATATGCGCGATCTGTTTTCTCAGGAGCCTGCCCGCCACTGGGAGTCTCCAGTCGACTACGACGTATGGGGAACCCCCTTTGCCTATGATTACCAGTTTGGTAAACGTGCTGTTCCACTGCAAAGCAACGGCCAATTTGGTGGCTATAACTGGCAAAGCTGGAAGTACAAGAGTGGTCCTGCTGTCAGTTTCGAGAAGAATGGCGACCCGAAAACCTCGTGGTTTCCCAAGAACCCCAACGACGACCTTCCCCTGTAGGATCCTATGAAATACCAATTTCCTGTCATCAACACGATCAATGACGTTCTTCCGCACCTTGATGGTCGGAAGGAGTTTGTCGTTGCCAACCGTGGTGACCACATCATCATCAACTACGCCGTGGCTTTCGCCGACACCTTCTGTCCGGTGACGACTCTCGGTGATGCGATCCGCCGTGAATGCCGTGGCCTGATTTTCCGTGCTTCCGATGGTCAGATCATCCGGCGCCCATACCACAAGTTCTTCAATGTGGGCGAGAAGGAAGAGACTGATCCGAAGATCATCGATGAGCTGATGATCGACGCCATGTCGCTCGAGAAGCTCGATGGCTCTATGATCGCTCCGTTCCGTATCGGTGACGATATCCGTTGGGGCACCAAAATGGGTGACACTGACGTAGCCAAGATGGTCCTTCCGTTCCTTGAGCGGAACCCTGATTACATCGAGTTTGCCGACACCTCTATCATGTCAGGCTATACTCCGATCTTCGAGTTCTGCTCGCGTCAGCAACGAATCGTTGTCGACTATGAGGTTGAGCGTCTTGTCTTGACTGCCATGCGCAGCACCATTCATGGGCGTTACATGGAATACGAGAAGCTTCTGCGCGTAGTTGAAGGCACCAACATCGAAGTCGTGCAACCGCTCGTCTTCGATCGTGATGCTCTCGGCGTCGAGGGTGTGGTTATCCGCCTGTCGGACGGTCACATGGCCAAGATGAAGGCCGAGTCGTACATGCGGATTCATCGCGCCAAGGATAAGATCACGGTCGAGAAGAACGCCGTGGACGCGATCCTGAACAACGAGATCGATGACCTTCTGCCTGAACTTGGTCAGGAAGACCGTGATCGCGTTGTGGCTCTTGACGTTGCTCTCCATCAGTTCCTCGAGAACCGTTCGGCCTATCTCAATGAACAGGTTGCTGAGGACGTCGCCATGTTTAAGGATAAGAAGACTTACGCCCTTGAGGCGCAACGTCCTCAGTTCCACAAGGCGGCAGTGTTCAAACTGTGGGATGAGCCGGAAGGTGCTTACGAGTATCTCATGGCCCAACTCACCAAGAGCCTGGGCAAGGAAGTCAACTACGCTGACTTCAAGCGCATGTGGGGCTTTGACTATGACTATTCTCAGTAAGCTCCTGGACCGGTTTCAAGGCCGGAAGATATACATGGTTGTGGATGATGGGGGCGATGCTATGGCCCTCCATCCCGGCCGTGTCTTGAAAACCGACACTGTTATCTCTGGACCATTTCGTTATGCAAAGGCTCGGAAAATTGCCAGAGCCATCAACAAGGAAAACACCAATGCAGATTGAATCTCAGTTTCTGGCCGCCGGAATGATGTCGGCCTTCTTTGATTCTGGTGTTTATGAAAACGCACCCGCACCTGTCAAAGCGAACATGCGGACTCTGGTTATGAAGGGATATGAGATCGCCTGCTCCATGCAACGAATCTCCGACGCCGAGGTAGAGCGTGAAAAAGAGGTGGCCGCTATCGAGAAGGAGTTGGATTTCATTCTACACATCTGTGACCAACTGAAGTGCAACCCTATCAACTCTGATTCGATTAACCTTCTGATTGGCAGTTTGCCTTGCGAGTGCGACCATCGAGATTTGATGCTGGATTATACTCGCGATTCTATTGCGGCAACTCACCTTGTGCACAGACTCTTGGGCCCAAAATATCAGGGTCACGTTTATGACACCTTCCGCTCACTGCGGGCTAATCCTTGCATTAGCGGCCCTGACTCCGTACTGCTTCTTCTGGTCGGCTTGTCGCAGCACGGCTTCAATCTGAAACAGCAGTTTACGTAAACGCAGTCGAACTCATAAATATCCCTATAACAGGGGTATCATTCAATGAGCAAAAAGGAAGTGTTGCAGTCCGTATCTTGGGCGTTCAAGATGCTGTTAACGGCTCTTTTGGGTCTTTTGTGGTTACTAGCCCCTAGCATGGCTGTACTCAATATTGGTTTGGTATTCGGCTCACACGTTGGCTGGACATCCGACATGGTTCACTTAGCCTCGACGAATGCTTTCATAGTCTGGACGTCTGTTCAAATCGCCTTTATTGCTTTTGACAGGTATGTGCACACCAAAATTCGTACCGGCATCGAAGAGTACCACGAAGAGTTCATCATACTTAAGAGGCACTGGATTTCATCTGTTGGCGCTCCAGTAGATCTAGAGACTTTGAAGTCTCTGAAATATAAGCTGGATATCAAATAATGCAAGCGCCAAGACTGGATGGATTTGTCCCTATTTTCATCTCAGGAACTATAGTCCTTGGCGCAGCTTGGTTTTTAGCACCTGCTGCCATTGTGTTCGCTGCCTGCTTTATTGTTTTGGGATTGTCCATGTCTCTCTCAAAACTGTTAGCCGTGTGGGCTTGCGGCATTTGGATTCTAGGCCATGGAATATTCTGGCTCTATATCAGGTTTCATGATTGGGTCGTTCTAAAAATATATGAACGCAAGCATGAAGATTTCATGCGTATCAGGGATATATTTTACTATCCCACCGCGTGTTGCGCGGAATCTTATGAAGCTCTAAAAGAGCGTGAAAGGAATTGGCAAGATGGCAAAGGGCCGGGTTGTAACGTGCCGTACTCCGCACTGCGGTGCGAAAGTGAACTACGAGACGAGGTGGGTTCGTGGCTGGAGTTCGCCGGGGACTAGTGATGAGTTCAACGTAACGAGTAACGTAAAAGAGCATCATTGCCCAATGTGCAACAAGCCGCTCTTAACGCCTGAAGAAGATGCCGCAACTCCGATCAGACAGTACTATCCTAGTACCATGTGAAAAGGGACCCCGTAGGGTCCCTTTCTTCGTTCTTAGGCTTCGTTGGTAGAAACCTTGCCGGCGGCCGACCTTCTGATCACCTTTGCAGGTGGTAGAGGCGCTTCTAGCGGCCATCGCATACCGCCCTCAGTCAGGCGACTCTTAGCAATCATAGTCTCGGAAACCGAGTTACCCTGATTGCCGCCTAGTACCCAATAATGGGTCGGCGTCTCGCCGGCATAGAAGCCAACATGTCCACCACCATCGCGAGTAAAGACCAGAACCGCACCAGCACGTGGCTCAGTTAGCTGCCGACCCCAGGTTGCCCATGCTTTAGCACGGACAGCGATAGGAGCAGTCTTAAGACCGGCAGTATCGATACAGTGGGCTACGAACGTGCCACACCAAGGAGTCTCGTCATCCTTGACGGCAATACCGAGCTTGTTGCCAAGGCGCTTTGCCCAAGCCATAATTGTGGGGTTATGTTTCGAGCCTGGGTATTCCTTCAGGCCAATCCACTTACGGGCTTCGGTGTACCAAGCCGGATCAATAGTCTTTGTCATTATGTTTCTCCATTTTATATGACGTGCGAAGTTATTTATGTGTACGTATTTTCTAGTTGTCGTATTATGAATAAATGAGAGGCAGGAAGTTTGCCTCGTTTTGGAATGAAGCCATGTTTAAGATGAAACCGAAGCGTTGGCACCTGACGCTCATGCTGAAATACGGTCATGTTATCGAGACCACTGTGGATACTTTCGAGTTCATTCGGGCTTCTGAAGGCCATATCACCAAATGGTCGGTTACCGGAGTCAAAACCGGGACTTTCGGCGTCAACCCTATGGACATCGTCGGTTATGAGGCCCGGCCTATCTACTTTTAAGGAGCGCTATGCCCAGAATCCAACCAGGAGACCATGATTACGAAGTCCATATGTGGCATTGTAATATGGGCGACTATTTCCGCTCATGTAAATATGGTGAACATGAGATCTGCCCGGCCCTTGAGGGAATCCTTCCTGATCCTGACCCAGAATATGTGGTCAAGACTCTGACCCATATGGCTGAACAGATGGAACGGCAGAATCCAGAATACATCAACAACATCTATCGTCAGGCAATCATCCTGATTGATTATCACGGACACTATCATGAGTACTGAGATCCATTGGGCCCAGTTTGATATTGCTAGCGCCACTATTCGAAGACGAGAACCAATGACTAAGCAAATTTCATTAGAAGACCTTATCACTGCCTTAGAACAAGGCGGCAAATCCGACGGTCGAGGCATCCGCCTCACGTCGTATGACTCTCGCTTCACCGCTAAGGAAGCCAGACTTGAAATCATTGAGCATCTGGCCCGCCTGCAAGATCTTCTCGATTAAGGGTGTACATAATATTCTGGTATCGTATTATGTAATTGTAAGGAGAGACTCTGAATGACCCGCGGTGAGATGCTTGGAAAGATGCTGGTTCTGGCTACGACTGGTCACGCTGGCCAGTTCGACAAAGGCGGCAAGCCCTACATTCTTCACCCTCTGGCGGTCATGAACATCCTCAACACGGATGACGAAGAGCTCCAGTGCATCGCCCTAGGCCACGACCTGATCGAGGACACGAATGCCACCTACCAAGATCTCCGCGACGCCGGAATGACCGAACGGGTCATCGATGGAATCCGCAGAATGACCAAGCAACCCGGCCAAACGCTGGACGAATACAAGGCGGTCATCTTCGAAAGCACTGACGCCATGCTGGTCAAGCAAGCGGACCTAACCCACAACTCGGACATTCGCAGGCTGAAGGGAGTCTCCGAAAAGGACATTCAGCGGATGGCAAAGTACCACCGCTTCTACCTGGAAATCAGACAGAGACTGGAAGAGAAGAAGTGATTGTTGGAGTTGGAATCTACCTCGGTTTGGGGGTCGTCTGCCTCTTGATCACCACCTTCGGGTTCAAGTTCCCGCCCCGTGGTTCTGATGCCATCATAAAAGCATACATCATGATCATCGGCTGGATTTTTATCTGTCCGCTGCTGTGGTTGGAAATCATCGACGAGAGAAAACAATGAAACCTTACAGCCTCGAATCTAAGGTTCAACACCAAACCAATGTCTTCGTCAGCGATCTGCTTGGCGGAGTCTATTCGGTGTCGAGCGGCATCACCAATCTGGTGATTGAAGGCCTCTCGTTTGGCTATTACAATCCGGGCGGTGCCACTGATCATATTCTCGGTGTAACTTTCCAAAGCCAAGAAGAAATCGAAGAGTATGCCCGTGAGCGTTTCTTCGAGGTCCTGACTGGCAAGCTGGCTATCGGTAAGTTTTGCGATGAGATCTTTACATATGCCGCAGTCTTCCGCCGCGAGACTCGCAAGAAAGAAGACGCTAAGTGAGACCCTTCTTCTTTAACCGTCGCATCCTAGTTCCGTTTTATCGGCTGCGTTATAAGCTGTTCGGTCCTCGGCCGCAGAAGGCGTACATGTGTCAAGTGGACTACGATCATCACCTTGATGGTGACAGCTATGGTTGCAAGGTTTTTGGCGATATCGAAGACCTTCGGAAACATAAGCCGTGCGTATCCGCCTGCGGAATCGTCGAGGTTAAAATTGTTCGGACTAAGATCGTCCAGCCGTCAAAGCACTGATATATAACATGTGCATCGGGATAGACCCACGCACCTCATAGCCCTAAGGAGTTTAGGATGAAAGAATATAAGACTGCGGTCGTGATCCTACGTGCACAACCGCCACATATCGCCCACGTTGAGCTAATCCGTGAGGCTTACGATATCGCCGATCACGTCATTTTGATCTTTGGCAGTTCGTATCTCCCCCGATCCTACAAGAACCCGTTCACGCTCGCCGAACGCACGGCCATGACGCAGGAAGCCCTGTATGATGCTGGTATGCCGGCCGCTAGTGGTTTCCAGTATTTTGGATCGCCTGATTTCAACGACAATAATGCTTGGGCTGCGAACATTCAGAACATCGTCGGCGACAGCGGCAAGACGGTTCTTGTCGGTCACATGAAGGACAACTCGAGCTTCTATCTCGACATGTTCCCCCAGTGGGATCGCTATGACCCCGGCCTGGTTCACCCATTGAACGCCACAGACGTGCGAGATCTTTATTTCCGCAAAGATTGCAACCTCCGTTATTTCTCGGACGTTCTACCGACCGCCGTCATTTCGTTCCTGCGTGATTTCAAAACGACCGAGGAATATCAGCAGGTCATCCGCGAGCGCGAACATATCGAAATGTATCGCCGGCAGTATGAGCACCTCCCGTACGCGCCAGTCTTCGTGACGGTTGACAACGTCATCTTCCAATGCGGTCACGTCCTGATGGTCAAGCGTCGCTCGGAACCGGGCAAAGGGCTCTGGGCTCTGCCGGGTGGGTTCTTAAATGCAGCGACCGACCATTCTCTTGAGGATGCTGCCATCCGAGAACTGAAGGAAGAGACCAAGATCAAGATCCCCGTTCCGGTTCTCAAGGGTTCCATCAAGGGCAGCAAAGTCTTTGATGCGATCAACCGCTCGGCACGAGGCCGGACGATCACTCACGCCTTCCACTACGTTCTTCCTGATGGCGAACTGCCTAAGGTTCGTGGTGCTGACGACGCTGAGAAGGCCGTGTGGATTCCGATCTCACAGGTCAATCGTGAAGAGTGCTTTGAAGACCACTACCTCATCATCCAACATTTCGTTGGTGCCACCAAATAGCGTGACCGATAGACGATCTCGCTTAAACCGCAAAGGAGCTTTGCAATGCTAAACGAAAACAACATCATCTTCAACTCGGATTCTTACAAGTACAGTATGTACCTCCAGTATCCGCCAGAAACGAAAACCGTCTATTCTTACATCGAGAGCCGTGGAGGCAAGTGGGATTCGACTGTTTACTTCGGCCTTCAGGCTTTCATCAAGAAGTATCTGTTGACTCCGGTCACTATGGAAGACATCGATGAAGCTGAAGCAGTTATTCTGGCACACGGTGAACCATTCAATCGTGCCGGCTGGGAATACATTGTCAACGCTCACGGAGGCCGTCTGCCGATCGTGATCCGTTCGGCCCCTGAGGGTTCTATCATCCCCGGCAAGAACGTTCTGCTGGTCATCGAGAACACCGACCCGGAATGTTTCTGGCTGACGACCTTCCTCGAGACGGCTCTGCTTCGTGCCATTTGGTATCCGACTACGGTCGCTACCAACTCTTATGAGTCCAAGAAAGAAATCTTGTCCTACCTCGAGAAGACCGGCGATCCTGAATCGATCGGCTTCAAGCTGCACGACTTTGGTGCACGTGGTGTGTCTTCCAAAGAATCTGCAGGCCTCGGCGGCATGGCTCACCTTGTGAACTTCAACGGCACCGACACTGTGATGGGCCTCGTCTACGCCCGCAACTTCTACGGTGCCGATATGGCCGGCTTCTCTATTCCGGCTGCCGAGCACAGCACTGTCACGTCGTGGGGCAAGGAGAATGAAGTCCTGCCTTATCGGAACATGCTGAAACAGTTTGCCCGTGAGGGAACTGTTGTGGCTGTTGTTTCGGATAGCTATGACATCTTCAATGCTTGCGAGCTTTGGGGAACCGAACTGAAGCAAGAGGTGATTGACTCGGGTGCAACTGTCGTCATCCGTCCGGACTCCGGCAATCCTCCTGAGGTTGTTCTGTCGTGCGTTCAGATCTTGGACAAGAACTTTGGACACACGCTCAACGCGAAGGGCTACAAAGTCCTGAACAACGTGCGTGTCATCCAGGGTGACGGCATCGACAAGCAGATGATCCGTGCCATCCTCTACACTCTGACTCTGGCCGGCTACTCGGCTGATAACGTTGCCTTCGGTCAAGGCGGCGCCCTTCTGCAGATGGTCAACCGTGACGACCTGGCTTTCGCCATGAAGTGCTCGGCCATTCAAATCGGCGACCGTTGGGTTGAGGTTTTCAAAGACCCGATCACTGATCAGGGTAAGAAATCTAAGAGAGGTCGTGTTACCCTCTATCAAGAGAAGGATGGGACCTTCCACTCCGGCGTTGAGGATTGGCAAACGCCGGCTCTCGATGAGGTCTACCGAGACGGGGTTCTCGTCAAGGAAACCACCTGGGATGAGGTTACTGCCCGGGCAAGAAAATAAGACGGAAAGGAGCCTTCGGGCTCCTTTTTCGTTGTACACAATTAGCAGACTGCTTATTATAGGAATGTAAGCAAGGAAACGAACATGCTCCCCATTTCAGATGAAGCTCGTGCGGTCGCTGCCACTGGCGGTTATAGCGAAGATCGTTATCGCAGCTGGCCTGCCGTCGCGCAGGCCCTCCTCGATCGTGGTTATACCGCCCGGGAAGCCGAAGCCATCATGCGGTCCAAGTGGACCCGCTGGGCGGCTGACGTATCTGATGCTCCGTACGGCCAAGCGACGGCCGACATGCTGACCCGGTTCATTGAGAGCTCGCCGCGTCATTACGGCCCGGATGCTGTCGCTGCGCTGGTTCAGGAAACTTTCGGATGATCCAGATTCGCTCGAGCCAGTTCGATTCGTCTGTCGATGATGGCGTGAAGGTTATGACCGCTGAGATCTCGGAGCTTGATCTTCCTGGGTTTCCGGTACAGTTTCAACTCATCACTTCGGCTGGTCTGAAAGTGATGTTCGAAATCGTCGACACCACTCGGAATGAAGGTGACATTGTTATGGTTACCTATAAGCCGATGAGTTCGGCCTTTCAACCCGTTCGATTGGTCATTTTCAATGACTGATTACTTTGATAAGTTGCTGGACGAAGATCCTTGGATTGAAGAGCGAATGGACGATCATTTTGACATGTCGGATGATTATGCAGATGATCCTTATAATGACGAATACGAGAATGAGTGGGAGCGTGATTATAAGGCTGATCAAGATGATCGCTTCTTCGATCGTTGGGGTTATTATCCAGATGAAGAAACTGAAGAAGAGGCCGAGTCTCGCATAGCGGCAGAGGAGCAGGACCGAATTCTGCAAGACCTCAACTATCAAAGTCTCGAAGGTGCGACAACCGATCTTGCCGCTAAGATTTTCGAAGTGCTCACCGCAAAATAAAGGTGTACAAATAAGTCGAATCAAGTTAGAATGGCATAATCGACCTGTATAAATAAGATACCTGAGAGTGAGGCGTACGATGGAAGACTTTGACATCATTAAGCAACTGGACGCCA
>Ga0181350_1000422_pt1 | contig 12360 bp, 8 predicted proteins | sample Su13VDMM110DCMD_FD_130105 | JGI IMG/M metagenome (GOLD analysis project Ga0181350, IMG submission 130105) | Freshwater viral communities from Lake Michigan, USA - Su13.VD.MM110.DCM.D | ecosystem: Environmental > Aquatic > Freshwater > Lake | place: USA: Michigan | collected 2013-07-16
TGGACATTTGAATCTGCTCAAGATGCACAAGCCATGCACGGTATCGATGTAGAAGCTGAAATCATGGCTGCTCTTGCACAAGAGATCACAGCTGAGATTGATCAAGAGATCCTCTTGAGTTTGTCTACATTGGCTGCAACTGAGTACACATACAACCAAGCTACTGTATCTGGTACTGCTACATTCGTTGGTGATGAGCATGCCGCTTTGGCAGTGTTGATCAACCGCGTTGCTAACTTGATCGCTCAGCGCACACGTCGTGGCGCTGGTAACTGGGCAGTAGTAAGTCCAGCTAGTTTGACAGTATTGCAATCTGCAACAACTTCAGCTTTTGCTCGCACAACAGAAGGCACTTTCGAAGCTCCTACAAACACTAAGTTTGTTGGTACATTGAACGGCGCAATGCGTGTGTTTGTAAACAGCTATGCTTCAGACACAGCGTCTGTATTGGTAGGTTACAAAGGCACATCAGAAGCTGATGCTGCTGCGTTCTATTGCCCATACATTCCTTTGATGAGCAGTGGTGTTGTTCTTGATCCATCAACATTCGAACCAGTCGTATCATTTATGACACGTTATGGCTTCGTTGAATTGACAAACACAGCAAGTTCCTTCGGTAACGCTGCTGACTATGTTGGTGAAATCGCTGTACAAAACTTGTCTTTCTCTTAATCCAGAAAGAAAAAGATCATCTCAACCTTCGGGATGGGAAGAGCAAGAAAGCACCTTCGGGTGCTTTTTTGTTGAATGAATAAATATTTGTATGGTTACTAATGTTAAATATTTTTCAGGATTATTTCCGGCAAAACAGCCAGCTCCGATCGGAGTTCCTACAGGATATGGAACCAGTTATAAATCTTAAATTTTAAACCAACTTAGGTATTGATGTATTTTTTTAGTAACCGAAGTCCAGTCGCCCATGGCAGGCTGTCTAAATAACCTAGCACTAGGATACCAAGGGCTATCGTCTCGATTTAACAACCAACGCCAATCAAGAGCATACTGATTTAACATAACCCAGGTAGGTCGGCCTATGGCACCTGACAAATGTGCAACGGCGGTGTCAACACTAAGCACTACATCCAAATGTTGAATCAATGCTGCGGTGTCTCCAAAATTGTGTATAACACTAGAATAAACAGCTACCCCATTGGCCGTTAACACTAATTCTTCGTCGGGTGTACAATCTGTTTGTAAGTTGATCCATTCATAGTCAGGATTCTGTTTAATCAATGTTAACATATCCACAAACGGCATACCCTTGTGTTGATTGATCCAGCTATCCTTGCGGCCCGACCAACAAAAGCCCACACGCAATCGTTTTTTGGGTCCAAGACGTTTGTGCCACTCTTGCACAAGTGCTGAATTGGGTTGAATATACCCTAAGTTTTGAGGCAAATTTTCTAAATTTAATCCTATAACTGCCGGGATACTCATTATGGGTATCCAGTAGTCAAATCCTTCTGGCGCTTGTGAAAAACTAATAGTTTGTTTAAAAGCACTAGAACTGAATAACGGAATTAATGCATCGGTTGTTTGGAAAATAATTTCTGCTCCAAGGCCAAGCAAGTGTAATAAAAATCTAGCAAACTGTATGTTGTCCCCGTGACCTTGCTCGCCCCAAACTAAAATAGTTTTGCCTTTGAGATCCTGACCAGTCCATTGCGGTTGTTCAAATTTAGGCAATACCCCGGCTAAATGTTCATAGTTCCAACGATGTTCATACTGTGGCCACCCGCGAGTGTAGTCACCCATTAGCAAATAGGCCACTGCAAGATTAAAATTAGCAGTAGGTTGCTCGGGCCAAATTTTAATAGCAGTTTCTAAAAATGGAATAGCACGGTCAGGACGACCGCATTCGCGTAAGACATTGCCATAATTATTCCAAGCACTAAAATTATCAGGATCTTGAGTAAATGCCTGGGCATATAACGCTAGTGCTTCTACAGGTTTGTTTTCAGAGCGGAGTTGATTGCCTGCTTCTACAAGTTGTTCTACATTCATACGAATATTTAAGAATAATGGCACACGGCCTGTTTATTTTAACATTGCGGTAAATACTAGTCAACGTAATACTGCGTTTTATGCGGAAGACTAAACCCTACCGCGTAGTGGCTAGAACCCACATCGGACTTCTTTAAGGAGAAAACAAAATGGGACGTCCTCTTAAAATTAAAAAAATAACTGAAGCTAGTTATAACTCTACTACTGGTGCAAACCCTGGTGTTGACATTGGTTTCAATGCACTGGCAAGTTTGATTGCACCAGTACCGCCATCAAATGTTAGTGATTGGGTTAGTGGCACAGATTACCTTGGTGTGGTTGGTGGTGTACAACCTCCAACAGTGGCTAGCACAAACTATCCAGTTGTCAAGTGCGAAGTAAACATCACTAACAGCTTCAGCGGTCAAGTACCTGGATTAATTATCCGTCAAAAAGGCTCACACAAGTTCCTGGTATCTACCACAGCTGGTATTGATCCAGAGAATGCTGTGATTGGCGGCTCACCTACGGTAGCATTACGTATTCGTGTAGTTGGTGACACAAACTGGGCAGCCATGGGTGCTCCAGCAGGCTACGGCGTAGGTACCGTTTTCACGCCAACAGCAGCTTCTGGTGCAGGCACAAGTGGAACAGCTCAAGAAGTTGGCATTTGCGTGTTAGGTAGTGATTTAACACCACCAGCCGGCGACATGAGTATCAGCTATTTCAGCAATGATTCTGTCGAAACAGCAGTTAGTAAGTTGACCAACAAGTTCCTCCAGAACTTTGCTGGTGGCGAAGCTGGCGGCGCTGCTAACACAGGCGAAGTGTGGGATGCTGATCAAGTTGTTAATAACGTGGTATACGCTGACAACTTCTTCAGTGATGAAGGCACAACTGCTAAATCAGGTGCTGAAGTTGATACATGGGGCACAAACGGTTCAGAGCAATTGGCAACAGGCGCTTTAGACTTGGCGATTGTTGAAAATTACACGTCATAATTTATAATTTTTAACCAATACTAAAATCCCCACAATAAGTACTGTGGGGATTTTTTTATGACCGTAGCATTTATATTAGGTAACGGCCTTAGCCGACAGCACCTCAATCTAGCACACTTAAAAAATTGTGGCACAATCTACGGATGTAATGCCCTGTATAGAGAATTTACTCCAGATGTGTTAGTAGCCACAGATCGGCCTATTGCCGAACATATTCAAAATTCAGGATACGCCTTAAAAAATCGTTTTTACACTCGAAGACCCTTGCCCAATCTTGGAGCACTTGCGGTTAAGAAAGAATACTTTGGTTACAGTTCTGGCCCACATGCTGTTAGTATAGCAAGTCAAGATAACCATCATTGCATTTACATGTTAGGGTTTGACATGGGTCCAGTAGACAATAGCAAATTTAACAACATTTATGCTGGTACTGAATTTTACAAAGCACCCACAGCTCCTCCTACTTTTACTGGAAATTGGGTCAAGCAAATACGAAAAATTTGTGAAGATTTTCAGCAGATTAAATTTGTTAGGGTATGCGGAGCAACCACAGCTCGTATAACGGACCTGGAAAACATTAAAAATTTGGAACACCTTGATCTAGCCATCTTCTTAGACCGCATAAATAACAAAAAGGATCTATAGATGTCTACATATAAGAATACCAGCGGTGATTTAACCATGACAGGCGACGGTGGTTTAGCCACCCTTACGATCAATTACGCCGAAGCGATTATCAACGGTAACTTGACATACACCGGTAACTTGACTACAGTTGACGATTTTATTGTTGTAGCTGCTAACAATACTGGTACCGTTACTGATATGGGTTTGTTGGCTCAAACTGGCCCAACTACCTTTGCAGGTTTACGATTTGATACCACCGCTAACTTATGGCAGATTAGTAGCAGTGTTTATGGCAACGGCGGACCAGTTACTGCCTATGCAAATATTGCCACAGGAAATGCCACAGTAGCTGGGGCTAATACTAATATACAGTTTAACAACGGCGGATCATTTGGAGCCAACACTAGATTCAGTTATGATTTTGCTAACAGCCGATTAACACTAACAGGTAGTCAGGCATTTGGCAATATAGCAACACCGGCTAACGTGAGCAATGCTATTGTTCTTTACGGAAATTCTGTGGGCAGTGGCGGCACAGGACTTTATGTAACATCTGCATCAGCCGCCAATGAATTGGTTAGCAAAGCCAAAGCCATTGTTTACAGTATTATATTTTAAGGAAGAATTATGCCATCAACAGCAATCACAACAGCAAACATTACAACCGTAGGTAACATCGCCTATGCAAGTATTGGAAATAGTGCTGTGACCTATATGACTTTGTGTAACTACACAGCCAGCAATGTTACAGCCAATATCTATGTTGTACCAAGCGGCGACACTCTAGGTAATACCAATATTACTATTGTAAATTTAGCATTGGCAGCATATGATACCTACCAATTATATGGGGCCGCAGAAAAACTTTTATTGGCCAACGGAGACAGTATTCAAGTTAGCGCCAACGCTAACAGTGCTGTAACCACAGTCGTAACCTACACCGGTATCTAATTAATGGGCGGTTTCTTTGTAAAGAATCGTCGATTACAATCAGGCAGCTCCGGGGTGATCTTACCCAGTGGCTCCACTAGTCAACGTCCTGACTATCCTGTGTTTGGCCTAATTAGATATAATACCGACAGCGGGCTAATTGAATATTTTGATGGAACTATTTTTCAAAGTTTAAGCACCGGTGGTGGTATTACCTACACAGTGGATAGCTTTACCGGCGACGGCAGCACAACTGTGTTTACTATGAGTGAACAAGAAAGTAATGCTCAATATATTACTGTTTTTGTGGGATCAATTTACCAGCAACCTACTATAACTTATACTGTAAATGGTGGGTACGACATCACATTTACTTCAGCACCGCCCAACGGAGTACCTATAAACGTCATACACACCAACAGCTAAACCTAGCTAAATATTAGATCTAGGAATATTCTATGGCAATTTATCGTGTGTCGGGTCAAATGCTTCAAAGCACTCTCGTAAGAGATGGCAATAATATAGCATTTGCAAACACCGCATCTTCTACAGCTACACTTTTTGTTGATATTGCTAACAGCCGTGTGGGCATTAATTCTAATGTAGCTAATGTAGCTCTTGATGTTGTTGGAAATATAGCCGGCGGAAATATTGCTATTAGTGGGCGGGCTAACGTCACAGGCAACATTAATGGCGGCAATTTATTAACAATTGGATTAATTAGTGCCACTGGTAATCTTACATCAGGAAATGTAGGCACCGGTAATGTTCAAGCTGGTAATTTACTTACAACTGGAATTGTTAGTGCTACTGCAAATGTTACTGCCGGCAACATACTAACCATCGGGTTAATTAGTGCCACTGGTAATCTAACCAGTGGCAATGTTAATACTGTCCTGGTGTCAGCATCGGGGAATGTGGTTGCAGGAAATGTGGTAGTTGGTAACATTTTGTTGCCTGGTGTAGGTAATGTTACAGTTGGTAATGTTAATATTAATAATCTAGCCGAGCCATCAGCAAATTCAGATGCTGCTACTAAATTGTATGTTGATTCTAAAATTGGTAATATTTCCAACATTGGTAATTTAACTGTTAACAATACCACAATCAGCAGCGTTAATGCTAACTTAGTTGCATTTGGTGGCACAGCAGGTATTATTATTCCGGCTGGTAACATTGATCAACGCCCAAGTCCTGCAACAACCGCCACAATACGTTTTAACACAATTAACACAACCTTGGAAATTTACGACGGCACTAACTGGGTTTCGGGCACCGGCGATATTTCAGTTATTACTAATCAAACCTTAAATGGTGATGGCTCTACCACGGTGTTTAGTTTGGATCAGGCAGCCACAGCTGACAGCATATTAGTTAGTATCAACGGTGTGGTACAAACACCAGGTGTGGACTATACCACCGCTAGCGGTCCTGATATCATTACCTTTACTACCGCTCCGGCGGGCGGCGACGTAATCCAGGTAAGATTTATTTCAACTACATCAACGGTATCTGCATTATATAACGGCACCAGTAATATTAATATTCCTATATCTAGTGGCAATGCTGTTATTAGTGTTGGCGGGGCAAGCAATGTTCTTACTGTAACAACAACCGGTATAACTATTTCTGGAATAGTTAAAACTACCCCAATAACTGTAAATGCGTTACCTTCTGCTGCTACAGCAGGCACCGGTGCAAGAGCATTTGTAACCGATGCCAACACTGTTACATTTTATAGCAATGTAGGCAACGGTGGCTCAAATAGTGTTCCGGTTTTTAGTAATGGAACCAATTGGTTAGTAGGCTAATTCGCCTATAGCGGCCTCGTAAACTAAGAATTTAACCCTGTAATTCACTCCTGAGCGTATTCTCTATGCAGAGAACTGTTTATCTACAACCCCACTAAATACATCATAAATTGGAGAGTTGACATGGCCGTCACAAGAATTAAGAATAATCAGATTACTGATGCGAGTGGTGCAAATACCCAGCTAGGCGTTAATGCTGCGGTAAAATTACAAAATTATACAATTACCGCTGCAAAATTGGCTAATAGTCTTGTGTATGGTAGTGACTTGACAGTTAGTGGTAACTTAACAGTTAACGGCACAACTACAACAATTGATACAGTTAATACTCTTATCCAAGATCCAATTTTAACACTAGCTGATGGCCAAACCACCGGAACTCCTACTGTAGATATTGGTTATATTGGTCTACGTGGTAACTCATTAAACGCATTGTTTGTCTGGAAAGAAAGTTCCGGCGCATTCGTTACAGCCCTTAGTAATACTTCAGTCTCCAATACCACGGCCAACGTAACACAATATGCAAATTTAATCACCGGTAACCTAAGTGTTACAGGTAATGTAATCGGAGATATTAGTTTTAGCGGCAATCTTAGTGCAGGCAATTTATTGACTGGTGGACTAGTAAGTGCTACTGGTAATGTAACAGGTGGTAATGTATTAACTGGCGGATTAATCTCGGCCACTGGCAACGCCACAGCAGGCAACGTACTCACCGGCGGCTTGATCAGTGCCACAGCTAACGTAACTGGTGGTAACATACTCACCGGCGGCTTGATCAGTGCTACGGGTACAATCACAGCCACAGCCAACATTACAGGCGGAAACATTTTAACTGGCGGAATAATCAGTGCTACCGGTAATCTTGCAGCGGGCAACATCAGCACAGCCGGCAATGTAACAGCCAGTTATTTTATTGGTAACATATCTGGTAACATTGATGCGGCTGGAGCAAACACACAAGTTCAGTTTAATGACGTAGGCGACATTCTTGGCGCCAGCGCAAATTTTACATTTGACAAAAGCACAAATGTATTAACAGTTAGTAACGGCAATATCGTTGGCGGTAATATATTAACAGGTGGACTAATCAGCGCCACTGGTAACGCCACAGCAGGTAATGTCCTAACAGGCGGCCTAGTAAGTGCCACAGGCAATGCCACAGCAGGTAATATGCTCACTGGTGGTCTTGTAAGTGCCACTGGTAACGTCACAGGTGGCAACATTAATACTGCTGGATTAGCCAGTATTACTGGCAACGTGATTGGTGGTAACATAACCACGGTTGGTCTTGTAAGTGCCACAGGTAACGTCACAGGTGGCAATGTAATTAGTTCTGCCTTGGTTGAAGGAGTTACAGTTAGCGCCTCGGGCAATGTAATTGGTGGTAACATAACCACAGTTGGTCTTGTAAGTGCCACAGGTAACGCCACAGCTGGCAATATTAACACCGCTGGATTGGTTTCAGCAACAGGTAACGTAATTGGTGGCAATGTAACCACAGTTGGATTAGTAAGCGCCACAGCCAACGTCACCGGTGGCAATATTTTAACTGCTGGACTAGTAAGTGCCGGTGGTAATATTACTTCGGCTACTAATGTAAACACACCTAACGTAGTTGGTGCTACAGGACTGACACTCAGTACCGGCTCTGGAGATTTATTATTAACTCCGAGCGGCAATATCGACGCAGCCGGCAACTATATCAATAATGTGTTAGATCCAGTACAGGCCCAGGACGCTGCAACCAAAGAATATGTCGATAATGCAGTTAGTTCTGGTATCACTGTTCATGAACCTGTATATTTAGAAGCAAACACTGCGGTAGGCGGAACTTATGCTCAAGGTGGTACAACCGCTACAGTTACTGATACTGTAGCTGGCAACACAGTGGTGTTTAGTACCGCAATTAGCCCACAAGTAAATGACCAATATTGGTTTACAAATTCGTTTAACGGTATTGTAGGAAACACAGCATATTTTGTTGTGTCGTCTCCAAATACTAGTGCAGCAGTCCTTAGTACAACATACAATGGTGAAGCAGTCTCTAACATTACCGGCGGCACAGGACTTACACAAGGTGTACGCATTAACTCGGGTATCGGCGCTACATTGACCAATGCAGGTGCCAATGCTACTTTAGTTATTGATGGAGTCACCACAACAGCTAACGTTCGAGTTTTAATCTACAGCGAAGCAAATGCAGTACACAACGGTGTTTATGTAGTTACTCAACCAGGTAATGCTACTACAGCTTGGCAACTTACTCGTTCAACAGATACTGACGTGTACGGTCCTAAGAGTACTGACGAACTTGACGCAGGCGACTATTTTTATGTACAAGCAGGTGACTCGGGCGCAGGCGAAAGCTATGTAATGACCGCACCAACTACTCCGTTTATTATCGGCTACGCCAATCTTACATTCACACAGTTTAGTGCTAGCCAAGTTTACACAGCCAACACATCAGCTGGTTTGAGTTTAACTGGTACAGTATTTTCAGCCAAGGTAGACAACAATACTACAGCGTTTGATGGTGGTGGCAATATTATTGTCAAAGCTGGTGCAAACTTAACAACACCTAACATTGGTTCTGCAACCGGTACAAGTTTAAGTGTAACCGGTGATGTAACAGCCAACACTAACATTAGTGCGGTAGGTAATGTCATTGGCGGTAATGTAACCACAGTGGGATTGGTTAGTGCAACAGGAAACATTACTACAGCTGGTGCGCTAAACGGTGCCAACCTCAGTTTAAGTGGCAACGTGTTGTCACCATTGAATGTAACAGGTAACATCACTGGCGGTAATTTATTAACTCCTGGACTCGTAAGTGCCACTGGTAACGTCACAGGTGGTAACATTAATACTGCTGGTTTAGCTAGCGTTACTGGTAACGTAATTGGCGGTAATATTTCGACTGCTGGTTTGATAACAGCCACTGGTAACGTCACAGGTGGCAACATTAATACTGCTGGATTAGCTAGCGTTACTGGCAACGTGATTGGTGGCAATGTAACTACAGCAGGTCTTGTAAGTGCCACTGGTAACGTCACAGGTGGCAACGTAATTAGTTCTGCCTTGGTTGAAGGAGTTACAGTTAGTGCCTCGGGTAATGTTATAGGTGGAAATGTTACAACAGCAGGACAAGTAAGTGCTACAGGTAATGTTACTGGCGGCAATATTCTAACAGGTGGATTAGTTAGTGCAACTGGAACAATTACAGCTACAGCCAATATTAGCGGCGGCAATATTCTAACAGGTGGCCTGATTAGTGCAACTGGTAACTTGACTAGTGGTAATGTTAATACTGCCGTTGTAAGTGCTACAGGACAAATTGTTTCAACTGCGGCTGGAAATTTAGCTGATGGCGGTGGACAGATTTATCTCAACGGCACAGGCAACAACAGAATTGATTTCAACACAGCAGGCACAGGAGCCCCAACATTTACTACTCGTAGTGCTGGTACCAAACTTGTATTGTTCCCTAATCTTGGTGTCGCAGCAGCTGACTATGCATTTGGTATTGATAGTGGCACATTGTGGTCTGGAGTTCCTGATTCAACTGGAAATTTCGAATGGTATGCCGGCTCAACACCAGTAGCAAATCTAAGTGGCACAGGCATTATGTCAGTGTTGGGCAATATCATTGGTGCAAACATCTTAACTGCAGGTCTAGTAAGTGCCACAGGCAACATCACTGGCGCAAACCTAATTCTATCCAGCGGCTTTATTGATGGTCCTGCCAGTGGTAGAATTACTATTAATGGTAGTGATGCTGACGTTGACTTTGCTGTCGACGGAGATACACTAGCCAACGTATTTTATGTTGATGCAGGAACAGGCACAGCCAGCTTTGGTAGCGCCACACAAACAACCAATGCGATTGTGGCGTTTAACACAACCAATAGTATTTTGTTACCAAACGGAACTACATCAGAACGTCCTGGCACAGGTGTAACAGGTATGATACGTTTCAACTCCACATCAAACGGACTTGAAATTTATGACAATTCAGAGTGGACACCAGTCGGTACAACAACCTTTACAGTTATTGCTGACGAACAGTTCAACGGCGACGGAAGCACTGTACAATTTACACTGGGTTCAACACAAACAACCAATAGTTGTATCGTTAGTATCAACGGTGTGGTACAGATTCCAACCAGTGCATACAGTGTGGCTGGTACCGATCCAACCTGCGTGTTGACATTCACTGAAGCTCCGGCTGCTGGTGACTTGATTGACGTTCGTGAAATTACCACAACCACAACTGTAACAGCCATTCAAAACAACAGTGGTAATGCCACAGTAACTGGTAATGCTACTGCTGCACAAGTTGATATTCTTGGTAATCTAGTTCCAACAGGTAATATTACTTACAACCTGGGTAATCCTACCAATGCCTGGAAGAGTTTGTACGTCGGCGGCAACACAATTTACTTAGGAAACATTCAACTTAAAGAAGCTGCCGGTAATACTTTTGCAGTTTTTCAAGCTGACGGAACAACTCCTGCAAATATCACAGGCGTTGACGCAACAAGTATTCAGAATGGAACCAGTAATATCACTATAGGATCTGCCAATTCAAATATCTCAGTCAGTGTTAATAATAGTGCGGTGATAACAGTTACCTCAACCGGCATTCAAAACAACATGGGCAACGGTGTAGGCAACATTGGTAATGCAACAGGTTACTTCAACACCATATTTGCTAAAGCAACATCGGCACAGTACGCTGACTTGGCAGAAAAATATGTAGCTGATGCTGAGTATGCACCGGGCACAGTTGTTAGCTTTGGTGGTGAGAAAGAAGTTACTCGTAGTGAAGTAGATGCAGATCGTGCGGTAGCTGGGGTTGTTAGTACAAACCCAAGTTATATTATGAATGCTACACTTGAAGCAGAACACGTGGCTGTAGTTGCGTTTACTGGACGTGTTCCAACCAGCGTAACAGGCACAGTGGTCAAGGGTGACCTGATGGTCAGTAACGGCGACGGCACAGCTCGTAGTGAGGCAGATCCTAAAGCAGGCGCAATCATTGGTAAAGCGTTAGAAAACTTTACAGGTGACATCGGCACAATCGAAGTGGTTATTGGCCGTTTCTAAACCCAAATATTGGGGACAAAATAGGGCTCTTAGGAGTCCTATTTTTTTGGCTAAATATGTGATATTACGGGATAAACAATGGCGTTAACTAGACCGCGTGCCGCGCAGATTTACGATATAGATTATAAACAAGCCACGCGAGTAGTCACGGTCAGCAACATTACTCTCAGCGGTGGCGCACCTAGCCAGGTTGATGGAGTAAATCTCAGCCTAAACGATCGTGTTTTAGTCACGGGGCAAAGTACTCTTAGTCAAAACGGCATTTACTATGTTACTACCGTGGGTTCTGGATCAAACGGAACCTGGAGTCGCAGTCTCGACACAAACAACACAGGTGAAATTCTCACCGGCACTATTGTTATGGTCACCGAAGGTCTCATTTACGCTGATACACAGTGGAAACTCATAACAGATGGCATAATTGATGTAGGCGTTACAGATCAAGTTTGGACACAAAACTATTCAGCCAACAGCATCAGCAGTGGCAACAGCAATGTAATAGTTAACAGCAATGCCAATGTAACCATCAGTTCAGCTGGAGTAGCAAATGTATTAAACATTACCGCCACCGGACCCGTTGTAACCGGTAACTTATTGCCCTCGTCAAACATCACTTATAATCTAGGCAGCACAGATCTTCGTTGGAAAGATTTATGGTTATCAAACAGTACACTTTACATTGGCAATGTTACAGTAGCCGCTACAGCAACTACGTTAACAGTTAACGGAGCCAATGTATTAACAGGAACAGCATCTGGAGACATTCTCACTAGCGGAAATGTCAGTGCTACTGGAAATGTAACAGGCGGCAACCTATTAACTAGCGGTTATGTCAGTGCCACTGGAAATGCTACAGCGGGTAACATTAACACTGCTGGACTAATATCGGCAACTGGTAA
>Ga0181350_1000424_pt1 | contig 12359 bp, 25 predicted proteins | sample Su13VDMM110DCMD_FD_130105 | JGI IMG/M metagenome (GOLD analysis project Ga0181350, IMG submission 130105) | Freshwater viral communities from Lake Michigan, USA - Su13.VD.MM110.DCM.D | ecosystem: Environmental > Aquatic > Freshwater > Lake | place: USA: Michigan | collected 2013-07-16
ATCGCTCGGTTGTCTTGGATGACGATGCTACGGGCATCGCCCCATACCACAGCGCGGGGTTGTGCTTTCCGCTTGCGATCTTGTGTCGCAACACGGCAGTTGAATCCTTGAATCGGAACGCATTGGCCTTGGTAGTGGATTGTCCACCACACATCCTTGCGTTGCAGAGACAAGGGTTTGTTGAAGTGATAAAAGAATCTCATGGTCTACCATCCTGTCCCACCCAGCCCATGCCGGCGTAGTCATTCTGATCTTCAGGCTCTTCAAGGTCGCCCCATTGTTTGGCCATCGCCTTGGCGATTCCTTTGAAGGTCGTGCTCCGAATCTTCCAGCGATCTTTCCCCGGCGGTTGCCAATGAATCCGTTGCTGAACTTCGATTGGCAAGGCATCGGTCTCGTTTTTGAGGTTGGTAGTCCTCGAGAGGTTGGGCAATCCCTTGAGCCACAAGCCAGTAGCTTTCTTCTCCTTGTGGCCGAACATCCAAGGCTGGATGATCTGGTCGGGGCCTTGGCCAATGATCTCCTTGGCATACTTGTGCATGATAGGATTCTCGACGGCGATGTAGAAGATGTCGGACTCAAGCAACTTCTTGAAGAACTCGGCACCTGCTTTCATCTGATCCCATCGTCCCTCTTTCTTGTGCAACCAGCATACGCCAGAGTTGCACAGATAAGTGCAGGGGGGATGAGCGATCATCATATCCCACCCATCGTTAATGATATCGAATACGTCACCTTGGTAGTGTGGTCCCTTCTTGTCACTCGGGAGAATGTCGCACGACATAGCGTCGTGTCCTCTTGCGATGAACGCATCCCGAACCGTACCTGAATACTCACAAGCTATTAGTACTTTCATAGTTAAACCCCTTTCTTATTCTTTTTGTTGTAACTCGTCCAGCCTAATCTTTGTAGGTGGACAAGATGTTTTAATGTTTCTTGTAGTCGATTGAGAACACAGTCTTGTCCCAGCATTTGCGACAAGGACCGCATTCGTTTTTCTGTTTCGAGGACGGGCAGTTAAAGTTACCAGTCGTGCTGGCACCCGATACTGTCAACCCAAGACGGTTGGCGATACCCACTGGGGCAGGGCCATTCATCATTAGGGCGGACAATCGAATGCACAGGTTGTCTGGTACCAACCCACCGTCTTCGATGTAGCTTGATACGAAGGCATACTCACGAGTCGGCAACCAGAAGTAAATGTTTGGTAGTCTACTTGCTACCTCAACAATATTCTTTAGATGCCATACGCCTTGGAGATCTCCCGAATCATGCCAGCGGAAGTAAGAGTTTTTACTTTTGCCGATTAGATACGAGATGGCGCTTACCCAGAGCGGGTCATTCAGAGACTTGAAACGTTTCTCCATCGCCGCCATGACGTTTGGAAACACATAGCGTCCCTTGAGTGCGTAACAAAACGCACAGATACTACCCGCAATCTTCCTCATCTTCTGACCGATAAGGCAGTACTTAGCTGGGGTCGAGTACGCAAATCCAGGCATTTTAGAAGGCTTGGATAGGGTGCCGACGATACTCTCTGCTTCTTTCTTGTTCTTGAATACTGGGTCGTTAGGCATTGATGAACCTTTCTTTCCATTGCTGGAATGTTGATGGTTGTTTGTTGTCTCCGATACTTCGGATGACTTCCGCAACATACTGAGCCGTGCCTACATAGTTAGCGTAAGTCTCGAAGTCTAAAGCACCCGTGGATAAAGCTGGTGTCATCCTCCACCTGTTATCTCGGTACGAGATGTCGGTGTGACAGGTGGTTATTGAATCATAGTCACCAGCATTGGGGCACCTCAATCGCTGTGAAGTCCTATAAGTTAGACGAACAGACTTGGAGTCGTGTTGCCATCTTAGCTGACGGATAGTTATCTGCTTGTCTGGAAACTCAGCCGTCACGGTTGAGGATGGGAGTACTCGGTCTAATACAATGTGATTGTTGAGGAGCTTCGCCAAAGCTCCAGATTTAACGGCGATAGGTAATAGTTTCATTGGTTATTCCTTTCAAGAATATGAACCCCGCCATAGGGATCAACCTATGACGGGGCTCGGGTTATGTTATCGGTTAGCGAGGCTGAGCAAGACATTGCGGATACCCTCGAGGGCTTCCTCAATCTTGTCATTGGAACTTACGGAGACGGAATCACCGTCACCGTATTCGTCTTCGTCTTGGTACAAGTTCTCGTCGTTGGCAATCGTGTTCCGAAGAACACCATTGAACTCATCGACTACCTCGTACTGGCAGGTGCGAAGCTTCTGGCATTCGCAATCTGTCGGGACGCTGACGACATCAGCGGGGTTGATCTTGACGATCACGATCTTCTTATCCCCGCTCCCAAACGATTGGGCGTACTCCACAGACCCCGCATGGAATCCGTAGGAGCATCCGTTGTTGGCGTCGTCACACACCTTGCGTCGTTCCATCTGAAGGACGGAACCCACTCGGTTAGTGAACTTGCCCGTGTGGTGATCTGTGTAGTCACCCCTCACGGACTTGTATGCCAAGAAGCACCCGTCTGGGGTGATCGGCATACCACCGTGGGCAAGGAAGCTATACAGCTCCGTGCGGGCACGGCGACTACCGTTCTTCTCTAGGTTCTCGAAGAACCTAAGCAACGGGTCGATTGGCAACCCATTGCGATGGCACTCGAGGATACGGGAGACAAGTACTCCGTGTACTTCATCTCCGTTGTGTCTCATCGAGTTCTCACCAACCTCGAACGCACCGCCAAGATACTTGGTCAATGCGACCCTCGGATTGAGTAGGTCAATGATGTCACTCTCTGATGCACCTGATCGAATCGCATCCAGCACGGAGTTGAAGTTACCGTGGGTGGATGATAGCGTATACGACTGCCCGTTGGCACTAAGGGTTATACCTTCGTTAGTAATGATGTAGGCTAGTTTCATTTATGTTTCCTTTCTTTTGTTATGGTTTCTGAATGATCCCCATATAGGAGATCAAATCTTTCGTGGGTGAAGCTTTATATTTCTTCATCCAGCTATCGCTGCCGTAGTAATGGGGGCCGTCGAGCGAAGCCCATCGAAGCATTGGCCAGCCTCGGAGTAATACATCGGAGTGATGCTTCAATGTAAGTTCGTCGTCTGGTTTGAATGCTTCAATGATCTTGGCATCTACGATCTCCTTCAGACCATAGCTGGTTGGCGTTACAATTAGATTGGCAAGAGCCATGACTTGGGCGGTGAACTTGAAGTCCAACAGCTCAACCAATTTTTTGGCTGGGTGTTGGTCTGGAAGCTTGGATGCACGGATTGCTTTGGGCAACTCGTGACCGCCCCTCCACTCGTCGACTTCCATCTGGGCATAGCCGTGGAAGATGTTACGATCTTCGTGGTCTGCCAAGTCGTGCTCAACTCGACGCCAGACTAACTCGCCCAAGGCTTGGTTGCCCTTGAACATACGGGTCACAGCATCCTGCAACGCAGTCTGGAACCAAGCGCCATCGTCGGGTAGCGGATCGCCCTTCTTCTTGGCGAGGACTCTACCCGTGAATAGCTTGGCGTCAGTCAACCGAACAACGAGCCTCTTGAGCGTATCGTTGCTGGTGATCTCGCCTGTCGGCTCGAACTTATCGATCTCAACCCACCAATCATCTTTGGTGTACTCTGCGTTGGTCAGCTTCCAATGATCAGACTGCTTGCGAGAGTGTCTAGTCATATCCATATCCAACTCGAACACCTTGCCCTTAGTGTGCTTGGCGTTCTTGTCGTAGGACTGGGTATTCCCACTCGAATCTGTCGGAGGCTCAGGCAGAGTGGTGTAGCACTCGTACTTGATCTTCGCCAGCTCGGGGTGCTCGACACATAGGGTAGGCCAATCCTTCTTAGTCGTGATGACATAGACGGTTCCCCTCTCCTCAAGAATCTTGTTCTCGTATGCCAGCTTGATCCTACCAGTACGGAAGGACTTCTTGTCTGGGACAAGGAAGACGCTCACATTACGAGTAGCATTGAGGGAGTTGACTTTCTCCTGTCGGAGTCTGTTCGCTCCCCAGTTACGATAAGAGCACAGAGTCATAGACAGATCGGGGTGGGATTGGATGTCGCCATCGACTTTGATAGTCGGTAGCGATACCATGCCGTCCACCTTCTGACCATTCCAAAGTACCTTGTTCTTGATTCTCTTGAGGAGTTTGTCTAGTCGCTGGTCACTACTATACCCTCGCAGGGTAAAGACATTCGCGGCGACACAAGCATCCCACCAAGTCGGTGCGGTCTTGATGCGCTTCTCGATAACAGCTTCTAAGCTGTCGACTACCTTCTTGATCTCGGCAGTCAGTCGCTTGACGGTCATCGGAGTGTACATCAGAGCCTCTCGACTCGGGGCTACTTGCAACCCACCCACCTCGATCTGGAATGTAATGGGTAGAACGGTGGCAACACTCAGATCATCGGGCAACTTGAAGTTGCTGTAATTGATCGGGTATTTCACATCGCCCATCACTACAAACGAATCAGAACTATTGTCTGGGTTTGCGATACGCCAGTTGTCCTCCTCTACGATTGTATCTCGAGGAAGTTCGTTGAGCTTGGCATCCTCCTCGGATGTTGCATTGGTCACCGTGGGTTTAGCACGGAAGACCTTGAACACCTCGATAGCTGTGCTTCTGAATCGGTCGACATCGCCAGCCTTGACGGGCAATCTCACCTCGACGCCATTGGGCTCGTCCGTTTCGGACTCATCTAATGTGTCGGATGAAGGGACACCGAACTCATCCTTGAAGCATACGAGCGACCATCGCTTGCCGTCCTTGGTGCAGACGACAGACCATTGGTCGGTGTACGCGGCAGGAGCCTTACAGCCCAAGCCGAAGCCACCGGTATACTCATTGCTCGTGCTCTTGTACTCACCAGACGAGCCATAGCTTGCCATCAAGCTACCGAACTCATCGATGTTCAAGCCCAAGCCCTCATCCTTGATGATGAAGGTCGGGCCCGATTGACTAGGCAAGGTCACCTTGATGGGTGCCTTGTTACCCTTAGCCTTGTGCGACTCATTGGCATTGACGGACAACTCACGGATGACTGCCCGAATCGGGTCAGCATATAGCCCCGACAAGATGCCCATAATGTGGGCACGATTGGCGAGGTTCACCGTGAACTGCACACGCTTACCCATAGTCTTGGCTACGGGATTGAATCTACTCTGTGCTGTTATCATTGACTTTCCCTTTCTTGGTTAGGACTACATTCCAGATGGATATCAAATCGGATTCACCGAACCCGATCAGATGGTTTTTCATAGGCTCGGCTTCATCGAGCTTTCCGAACAACCGATCACAAGCGAGCACATTGTCCTTGTCGAACAATGCGTAGCCGTCCCACTCGGTGATAGCGTCATGCACCTTTACACCCCTGCTCATCCGAGTGTTGGGAGTAAGCTAGATAGAAACTTGGGGAAGACCTTCTCGGTCTTACAAGTTGCCACTAACGCCTCCGCATCCTCGATGCCACGGGCTTTCAGTTCACTGATTAGCTTGATCACGGACAAGTCAGAGCGGTTCCCCTGACTAGCTGTCACCTGCCACTTAAGACCTTGGAAGTGTGTCACTCCCCGTTCCTCAAGTGCCGTCTTGAATATGGGCATGATGCTCTCTCGGAGCTTGTCCGCATTCAATTTGGTTTGGTTGTACTCTCCGAACAAGTCTACCTGCTCGGCTGTGTATATTAGTTTGCTCATTGTTTCCTCCTTTTTATGGGTTTGTGTACCTAGCCTATCGGCCAGGAAATCTATTCCTCTTCTTCTCGGGGGGCGTAGTCGCCAGTCTGATTCTCTCTATCTTCTCTGTCTAACTGCCTAGCCCGAATCTCATCCCACCTGCACTGCTCACGGATGTCGTCCCAATACTCTTGGTCTGGGTCTGGTTTAATAACGGGTTCCATATTAAGTTTTCCTTTGTCTGGTTGTAGATCCGCCGTTCATAACCTTGATGAAGCGGTAGATCTGGTTGTATTTGATGTTTAAGCGTTCGCTTATGGCTTTCACGGTCAGACCATCAGAGTAGAGACTCTGGATGGCTCGACACATTGGGGGCGAGAACCATCTAGGTAAACTCATAGCCCCAACTCCGAAGGCACGGGCAGTATCTGATAGCCGTATGCCCAATGCCCACAGGCAAGATCGAACACGCAGGTGTCCTTCTCGACTAGGGGTATGGATTCCACGGGGTCTCCGTACTTGCCGCCGTCCGGGCACTTGTCGATTGTCAGTACCTTGGTCTGCTTCCAGCCCTCAGTACCGAACGAACCCCGCCACCAGACGAGGTCACCTTTTCGGATTGTCATTGGTTTGAGTATCATTTCGCCTCCACAAACTCGGCAACCCCGCAACGGTTCCCGTTAAGGTCGACGAGTTCCTCGGGGACGAACCCAGAGGCCATCGAGTCGGATACTTCACCGAGGATTCTGGATATCTCGGCAAACATTCCGTTCTCCTCAAAGGCTTGGTTGCTCGTCTGAATTTCGATCTTGAACTTGTGTTTCATTGTTCTCCTCCTTTATGAATTGGACAAGTACGGGATAGAGAATCTCCCGATTCTCATCCATCGCCTTGTCGAACTTGGTTTGCTTCATCGCTTGCCTTTCTTCTTCTTGGGCACAGTCACGATGCGTTGTTCAGCTCCGGCGTCGATAAAGTCGGTTGTCCCGACTGTATTTCCGTTGCTGTCCTTGATAAGAACGCAGACGAACTCGTCCCGCATCTCTCGAGCAAGGTTTTCGAAGATTCTCGCTAGTTCTAACCAAGGTTTAGGCTGGAAAGCATCACCTCCCACCTTCACCTCGACTTTGAATACTGCTTCACTCATAGATCAACTCCTCCTTTCTTTAATAGCCAAACGATTAGGACGACGAATCCAAAGAGACCAGCTATGGGGAATACGAGCCCCGTGCCGATTTTCCATAGGACGCCGACCAGTAAAGTAATTCCGTCCACGGAGAAGGGATTCACTTACGCCTCCCCTTCTGGATGTTGGAGTTGCGATTCTCGAACCGAGTCCTGTGATATCGCTTCTCGATATATGTTTCGATGACGGGTTCCGCCATGCGGTGGAACTGCTTCGCCTTGCGGGATACATCAGAGCTGTTTCGCCCAATGCATCGCACATCGACGCTGTCGCGGCGACCCGTGAGTTTATCCCAGTCGTGTGACCAAGGATTCATTACAATATCTGCTTCCATTGTTTTATTCCTTTTCTCCGTAGGTCTCACCCGCAAGAGCCAAGAAGTCATCCGACTTCTTTCTGGTTAGCTTGCAAGCGAGCCCTAGGGCTTGTTTTTTGGCGTCAGTTTCGTCTTGAGCGTGTACACACACGGCCAATCTACCGAAGGGATTTTCTCTACCCCATACGAATACTCGGTATTCTTTTTGCATGTTGTCCATCTTTACACCGCCCGACCGCCAGCGAAAAGAACATTCCGAAGGACGGACTGTTGACCTTTTCGATTGGTGATCTTCTTGTGCCTTTCGTAATCTTCTACATTACGGAAGAGCTGGAGCGTCCCGCCCGTCTTGTGATCGAAGACAAGCGACCCCCGATAGCGTGAAACGCTCACGCCACGGGGGACACTTACTTTGCGACCGATGGGGAACGGGGGGATTCTAGTTAGGATCCCGGAGTCCACACGGGGAAGAGCCTGTCCATCTCGGCTTGGGAGACATCCTCGTATCGGATCTTCACTCCGAAGTCCGAGGCTCTCTGGTTCACCATCCTCAAGTCCTTGTTATACTCGTGGATGGCTTGTGCCTTTGCGAAGTTGGGTAGCTTTGCGGGCGACCCTTCGTATCCATTGTTTAAGCGGGCAGTATATGATACTGCACCAGCACGATCTGTTTGAGTTGCGATCTTCATTTTCAATGTGTACCTCTTTCTTTTATTGGTTTTTGTATGTTATCCCATCATCATCCGATGAAGGGTGAACGATGTAAGCAGGGACGGTTTGTACAGAACCTTTTCAGCTCCTCTCAGAACTGCCTTGCGAGCCTAATCCTCATTTGATATCTCGCACACCTTGCGGGATGCGTTTAAGAGTTAGTATGGCTCTTACTTACACCGTTCACCATTCACCGTTCACGATCATAGCAGACTATGGAAACATCTTCTCTGTCTTCGCTCCATCCCTTCTCTCTCACGAAGGACTCTGCCCTTGCGAGGGTCTCGAAGCGTTTCACGATGTAGTTATTGCGAACTACAAACCATTGTCTTTTTAGCATTGTGTTCTCCTTTCGTTTTGTTATATTGGCTTTGTGCCCAAGAAGTTGGATATAGATTGGAAAGCTATTGAAGGTATGTATATGATGGGGATGCAACCCGAAGTCATATGTTCTACATATAGAGTTAACAGTCATACCCTTACATCTAAGATTGTGAGGGGTGGATGGAAAGGCAAAAAGGATGCATTACTTGCACGGAAAGAAGTTGTGGTGCAAGAGGCTCGCACTCGAATGGTCGCCAATGCGGGGACTGCATACCAAGAGAGGCTGACAAAGCACATCGACGCTGGGATGGCCGTGCTTGACGATAATCTGCCGACAACCCGCCCCGAAGTTGCCCAACACTTCGACGCATTGGGTAAGGTGGATAAGATTGCCGTCCGAGCCTACGGTTTAGAATCCACGGTGAACGGTTCACACTCCACAACTCTGAATCTTAACCTTTTGAGGGTGGATGGTCAACTTGACCCCGTTCACATAAAGTCTTGCACCGCAGATACTTCAGCTGAAAAGCCAGAAGTGATTGATATTCAAGCAGTTGCTACTTGACTTGATACATCACTTATTGTGCGACATTTGAATTGAGCATCACAAAGTTGATCGCTTTGATCGTCTCGGGTTTCCACCCATAGGCTCTGCGATCCTGCTCCAGATTCATCCGAAACGCCATTCCATCCGTGACGCCCATCGTGGCGTTCTCTACGGCGATCTTTCTGGCCGTTGGCCATTTGGCCAAGGCGGTGTCGATTGCTTGTTGTCTGCTCATATTAGTTACCTTTCTTCTCGATTGAGAGTTTGCCATCTTGAATCCATAGGATGCTTCCATCCTTCAATACTCGCCCTCGGCGTATGATCTTTGACGCTGGACGATAGCGAATAATCCTCCTAGAGAAGATTGACCGCTGTTGTATGCTGGACATTGTCCCAGCTTTCCAACCGGTTGAGTAATTCATTCTACCTGCTTTCTCCGCCTGTTAGCGGTGGCGAGGCAGGTGATTAGTCTGCCCCGCTGACCGATAACCCTTGGGCTTAGCTAAGCTTGGCCAAGAGGGCTTCGAGCTCACCCTTGGGCAAGCTGGTGAGAGCCTTGAGGATATCCTCTTGCTTCACCTTGAGAGCCTTAACCTTGGGAGTCGTGGCTTTCGAGAAGGCGATGCGAACTCCCACGAGTTCACCCGTCACCTTGTCAATCGTTTCGACGCTGTTAGCCAGCGTCAAACCGCTTGCCCGTGCCTTCTCGACAAAGGCAACCGCTTCCGCATTACGGGCGGAGCAGTAGCGAGAGAACTCGCTACGATGCTCAGCACTTCCCTGCTCCACTCCGAACATCGTGCCAAACTCTTTGAAAGTTAGGCGTTTGTCCGTGGTGGCTGTGCTGTTTTTGTATTCACGAATCGCTACTTTGCGATCGTCGATTGTTGCTAGTGTATTATTCATATGCTGTGTATTCCTTTGGTTGGTTGTTTATCTGCCCACCCTATCGGATGAGCAGATGCCAACCCTCCCCCGCCCATGCTATGAGCCATCGCTGGCCTCATCATCGAACGGGAAAGAGTAGGCTCCCGAATCTTTGGAAGAGATTATGCTGGCTAGGCACCAAAGATTCTACTAGAACCGCATCCTTTGGGATGGTTTGCTTGCCCACGCACCTTGAGTCGCTTATGGACACGGACACTCCTGCTCTTTACGAGGGGAAAGCCTAGGCCGTTGCTGATCGTCACGCAACGCCCTGCCCGCTTGATCGTGGGTCAATCTGGCCGTGCTAGCGGTTGCCCGCTTGATTAGGCTCAAATCCTGAGAGCGTGAGAGCGAATCCTTGCAAGAGGGAAGGGCATCGCCCTTGTGGCATCCACGGAACCCTTTCGGGTAGCATCGGTGGCCGTTTGCTTTGGAGAGCGAGCTTTCCCGCCCATCCTATTCCTCCCTCGGAGGGGATCGCCTTGAAGGTACATTCCATCTAGTCGCCTAGATCATTCTTACTTCAAGTAGTCCAACCTCACGCTGATTTACCAAAGAACTGATAACTTATGCGATGCACCTAGCCCAAAGTTCCCACTACTCAAGGGGGACTCCCTATTCCCACCCCCCCGTTGTCTATCAAGGATCTAAGGTATAGTGATGTGAAAAATTTAATTTTGTTTCTAGTCGCCATGTCCCAAAAAGGACATATGTAGGGGTCTACAGTTTTTGGGGATTTTACGTAAAAACCCTACATTGTACGTACTAATACGTAAGATGTACCCCCTATTTACCCTCAAAACAGGCCAGGGTGGATTAGCTTGATCCACCCTACGATAATCAACCCACCCCCTAAGTCGTTGATAGGACTCTAGCGTGGTGTATATGGTGGATTATATATTTATATATATAGTAGTGTATAGGAATATGGTATGGGTAATGGGCGCTGTATATATTATATAGCCACGATATGAAAACTCCACCTCTTGATCCACCCTGCACCCTATTCCCTTGACGGTGAACAACCTACAACCAAAATCCTTAATCCACCCCTTTTCTTGATCCACCCTAGCTTAACCACTTACCGATCATCTCTACTAGAGTAATAACACCGTAGACTATGATTACCCCCACCCAGAACCCAACAGCCACGAAGGCTACACCTAGGATAACCCCCACTAGGATCTTTAGCGCGAGAATCATTTCACCCTTCGCCATCCCATGATCGCCATGAAGCAATCCGGGAAAGTAAGCCCCTTGATATCTACCGGTGTTTCTGATTTCTCGTATTTCAAACTACGCGAGTTAGCTATTCGCGACTTCGCCGCTTTCTTTTTCTTCTTCACGGCTTCTTCCACAACTTACAATCCACATCGAGCCTTATTGATTCCGCCATGCAAGCTTGATAAAACTTCCACCCAAAACCATAAGCCTTGAACCATGGAGTCCGGGAGGTTAGGTCTCCGAGCCAGAAGAGAATGTGCGAGCGGATCATACTCTCCTCGCCAGAATGTTCTCCCTGGATTTGTGTACCTGTTTAAATCCCTGCACCTTTAGTTCTTTGATTGTCACGTCGTAGCTTCGCTCCTGATTGTATTCGATACACACCAGCCGTGTATTGTCCAAGCTTCCCCGCATGGCCTTGAGGATTTCCAGATCGAATCCTTCCGTGTCTATGCTGATGAAATCAAAAGATTCTGTCAGGTCCCTCGGGGTTATAGTGGGCACCAAGTACGACATTGGGTACGGCGTTAGCGGAAATAGCTCCTTCGCATTGGGTGCGATCGAAGAACTATATTGTTCGTTCGTTCCATCCAAGAAGAATCTGGCAAGCCCAGACTTATCCGACATTGCCGCGTTGATCAAAGTGAACCGCGAGTCCTGACCGTACATCTGCAGCAGGTTCATAAACAACCTTGGGTTGGGTTCTACCAAAGTCCCCGACCAGCCCGATAACGCCAATGCCCTTGTGTTACTCAGCATCTGCCCATCGTAGGCTCCGATATCCAAGAATTTACCGCTGGGTAAATCGGCCAGCTCCCGCAGGATAACCGGTTGTTCGTCTGTCTGGGTGAAGTGTTCCATTGACCCAGATATACGCCGACGATACATCGAAGTCCATGACTTCTTGCGGCCCAGCTTTCCTGATCCTGCTGGGTTGCTGGGTTATAGCTTTAGTAATGACCCGATCCAAGCTTTGACCCACATGTCAATATTGGCGTACTTGTCTGGGTCCGTGAATCCCGAAGACATCGAGTCGATCAGATAGACCCCCAGACAGTTCTTGATATCCCTGCTGTTGTGGATGAAGGAACTCAGGTCCACAACCCTCCGCATTATTTCCTCATTGCTGAGTGTAAAGCTTGGCAACAGACACCTGACAATTTCCTCGAATACCCCCGGAGCCATCTTGTCTATCGTGGCCTTGAACTCTAGCCACTCCGTCCATGATTGGATCAGCGAGCCCTTGGCGTAAAGAGTACTGATTGTCTGGGCCCCGATAGAATCTATCAGCCGCTTTAGACCGTCCGCGTTTGGATTGCGGCATCCGAAGTAATCGTAGTCCACCGATAGGATCCATTTGTTGTCGCTGAATACCGGCCTAGAGAGATCAGTTACAACCGATAGGGTCAGTTTCTTTGGGTTACGTAACATCGTCCTG
>Ga0181350_1000425_pt1 | contig 12347 bp, 22 predicted proteins | sample Su13VDMM110DCMD_FD_130105 | JGI IMG/M metagenome (GOLD analysis project Ga0181350, IMG submission 130105) | Freshwater viral communities from Lake Michigan, USA - Su13.VD.MM110.DCM.D | ecosystem: Environmental > Aquatic > Freshwater > Lake | place: USA: Michigan | collected 2013-07-16
GGTAATTCGTATGGATACAATTCAATCAAGCCATACATCCTTGCAAAAGGTACTGCGATAATCGTGAATTGCGTTTCATAGGACGAGCAATCGTAACTCCTTTGGTGTAACAACAACACCTGTCAAATTCATTTTCTATCGTGCGTTTTGATCGCCCGAAGTATTCAGAGAAAACGGACAGGAAAATGAGTGTAGCTACGCATCGCGTGGTCAAACTCTCCAGCGAGTTAGTACTTGTAGAAAAGTGAAGAAGGGTCATTGACCTCCGTGGAAACGGGAGACTTCTTCAGCGATAGAATAACTTTCTTTTTATTATATAATAAGATACAAGTCCCAAGTAGCTCAATCGGCAGAGCAAAAGATTGTTAATCTTTAGGTAGTTGGATCGTAACCAACCTTGGGAGCCATTTTATGGTCTGTAAGCATAGATAGCGATGTTCAGGATTTGTATCCCTGATAGGTGAGTGCATGTCTCACACAGACCTCCATCTCATTAAAAAAGTCTACCTTTTTCAAGGTAGGCTTTTTATTTATGCTAAATACAAAAACAAAAGATAAGAATCGCGCCGCACGAATCATATGTTATTACACATAATTTTTAAATTATTTGATACCAACTTAAAATTGCATTAAATTTTGCGCTAGTAGAGTCTGATGATATAGCAAAAGTATATGTATCAGATACTCCACTTAGCGTTCTTCCTAATTGTAAATGATTAGTTCCAAAATCATTTAAAACTAAAGAATCAGTAGCATTTGTAATATATCCAGCTTTGACAATCACACCTCCAGTGACTTGTGAATCAGTAACTGTATATTGAGTAGTTATACATGAAGAATGATCCAGCCAAGTTGGCGATGTAACAAATGCTGCATTTTTAATTAATGACCATTGATATAATTTTGAGCTATCGCTTAATAAAGCAATTCCATTAGGTATAATTATTCCATCTAATTTTCCAGATGTTAAACGTATTGAAATAGCATTATATGACTTTCCTTTATCTCCAGCGGCTGCTGATGTGGTGCGTTGAATAGTTATTGGTGATGATTCTTGATTATATGTAAATGACTCAGGATTATGTCCGCCTTCGCTAATTACTGTGTTGCATATTTGTTTAATAAATGGAGATGTTGCAGTAGAATTTAATAATGAGCAACGCAATGGTAAAATTGCGGTTGTCATATAAACAGTATCATTGCGATTATCATTATAAAATATATGACCCAACATTAATTTTCCATCGACAACAAAACCGCAACGAACCGCTCCTACTCCCAGCCATTCTAAATCAATCCACAATATATTAGCTTTATTTAGATTTAATAATCTGCCAGAACTACCATTTCCATCAAATGCATCACAATTCCAATTTTTTTGGCGTATTATGGTTTCTGTCATAGCTCCAGAAGCGTAACTTCTTAAAACAAATGCAGCGCCATCTGCATGTCCATCTTGTAAAAGATAAATTCCATTATAATCATTAAAATATCCTATTTTTTGCGTAACTCCAATAGTTGACGAACTAAATACAAAGCTGCTCATTGTCAACAAGCTTTTGCCAGCTTGATAATTGAAAACTAAATTGCTTTCTCTTGTGATTGAGCCTCCATTTGAAGCAGTTAATTGGACAGCACTTTCATTTATTAAATAATTACTTGCAGCAGTACCACTAATTAGATTATTCCATTTTCCGTTATCACTATACCTATGTTGACTTTCGAAAAGAGTTACTGGTTCACAGACCCTTAATCTTCCAAAAGCATCAAAATTAGTTGGTGCTTCTGAATTAGAAAAACTTAAATCACTTTTTTCCATTGGCCTATACACATCGTTTGCACGATCATATATACAAGGCATATTTGCCGCAGTATGAGATAATTGTCCAAGGTGATTGAAAGTGTATTGAGCGGACATATTTTAATGTGTTTAATCTCATTACACTTTTTTGCAGAAAAAAGTTGACAATCCCGCCAACTAAGAGTAAGATAAGGACATCACTGAGTAAGTCAGTGAGATAAAATAAACAAAGCGAGTATGGTGAAATTGGTAAACACTACAGACTTATATATAATTTGAGTGCCTTGCTGGAAACGGCAGGAGTAGAATTCGTCAAATTCGGTGAACGCTTTAGAATGCCAATACCGAGCCAAGCTTAGATAGAAATATCTTTGAAGGTGTAGAGACTAGACGGCGAACATCTAAGGTAGAAATACTATGATGAAGGTATAGTCCAGACCACAAAACAGAAATGGTAGTGAAAACTATAGTGGTAAGAAAATCTGTCGCCGCAAGGCTTGTCGGTTCGATTCCGACTACTCGTAGAATCAGAAAATTACAATACTTCCACGCAGTCTGATTTGGGTGATAGAAATATCAGCAAAACTTGTAATAAATAAAAGGGGCGGTAGTTAAAAGGTGATAACGGGGGTTTCATAAACCTTTATTCTGTGTTCAAGTCACAGTCGCCCTATTTTATTAATAATTTGTTCTAAAAAAACAATAGAAGTCTTTTCGGTAAATTTATTTTGCATTGAAATATCAATACTAATTAATTCAATATCTTTAGTTTGACATATTTTACTTTTTATTAAATCATTATTTTGAATTTTCTCTAATTTTTCTGTACCATAAATTGGTTTGTAATGAAAGATGCCATTAAGTTCTATAGCTAATTTTAAAGATGGTATATAAATATCTAATTCAGAATTAATTGCATCTTTGCGATTAAAATGTATCTCCAAATCTGGATAAAGATTAGTAAGTTTTTCTTCTAGCCAAATTTCTAATTTAGATCTTCTAATTCCGTGAGTTTTATTCCTATTATTATAGGACGCAGCGCATGATTGTTTGCAAAAATGATTTAAACTTTTTTTAATTTGACAAATTCTTTTACTAAAAATACAATTACATTCTAAACATTTAACTTCTTTTGGCAAAGAAAATCCTTTGGCAGATAATCTACATATTAAAGAGCAGTATGTAAATTCTCCATATATTTTTTTTCTAGATCTAGACTGTTTCCATCTATTAGAAGATACTAAAAAGTTATTATTGCAATAACCGCATTCCAATTGTTTATTTAATTTTTCAAGTCCCACTATAAATACTAATTATATTTCAATGATATTCCATAATCTTTTATCAATATGATCAAAATAAATAAAAAATACCTGCCAAAAACTTATAGCATTGCTATCTCTGGTGGTATAGATAGTCTAGCTTGCGCTCATTTTCTTCATAAATCTGGACAAAAATTTCAAGCTATTCACTATAATCATAATCAAAGACCGCAAAATGACCTTATGCAAAAGGCTTGCGAAAGATTTTGTTCTGACTATAAAATTAATCTTATCACAGAAAAATGTTCTATTAAGATTGATAAAAATATTGAAGATGGACTAAGGAAAGAAAGATTAAAATTCTTTTCTCAAGTGGGTGGGTCAATTATTCAATGCCAGCATTTACAAGACGCTGTAGAGAGTTATATAAGTAATACTTTAAAAGGCTGCCCAGAACACAAACCAATTCAAGAATTTACTGATTTTAATTCTTTTTCTATCTATCGCCCATTCATTTTGAACATTAAAAAGAATTTTGAAAATTGGGTTGACAAAAACAATCTTTTCAAGTATCTTCAAATTGATGAGAGCAACGAAGATCAAAGGTATGAAAGAAATTGGATTCGTAAAACAATCATTCCTGAAATCGAAAGCCGTAGAGGCCTAAATAAAGTAGTGCTAAAAAAATTCTATCTAAACAATAAATAAATGAACAAGAAGAACCAAAAAAACGGTGTAAAGTCTAAGAAGCGTCCAGGAATTCATGCAAAAAGCAAGATTTCTCATTTGAAGGGTTCTAAGAATTACAAGAAGAAGTATCGCGGCCAAGGCCGATAATTAAATGGGTGAATGGCAGAGCGGTTTAATGCGTCAGTCTTGAAAACTGAAGTGGTGAAAGCCACCGTGGGTTCAAATCCTACTTCACCCGCCAATTTTTATATGAAAATCAAAGGAACATCTACTATTGAAATCGAAATCAACAAATATGAAGAACAGAGAATCACCATAAAAAACCTAAAAGATCTTGTCGATTGGCAGTCTTTCCATTGGGTAGATTTAAAAACAAATAAATTGATGAAAAATCACTCATATAATGCGGCCCATAGTTGGTCTGAAGATAAAATCATAAGAGACGCGACGGACATTGAAGTCGCTGTTCAGAAAATTATTAACTTCATGCATTAAAAGTGTAATATAATTTAAATAACAAACATTATGCCTTTACCAACTCCTGAGAAAAAAGAAAAGAAAAAGGATTTTGTGGGCCGCTGCATCTCTGAAGTAGCCAAAGATCCTAAGTTCAAAGACAATCAACAGCGCATTGCAATCTGTTATACTCAATTCGATCAAGCCAAAGCTTCTGCTGATGTTGTCGTCGGATCTGGCGATGATGAATTTCTTGATTTTGCAGAACCACTTAAAAAAGTTAGCAAGGCTGAAGAAGTAGATTTTAATGCTCCAGAAATGGAAGATGAAAGTCCAGAAGAGGAGTTAACCGAATACAAGAAAGATCTTTATGAAATGGCTATTGGATCTATTGCTTCAATTAAATCTCACGCCGAAAACATTTTGGCAGCTTTAGATGATTTAAAAGTGCAAGACAACTTGACAGAAACATGGATGCAGGGTAAACTTGCTGTAGCAGAAGATTATGTTGTTTCTGTTCATAATTATGTCATGTTCAACAAAGAAAGTTAATGGGTGTAACTGGTTTCGACATAACATTTATGTTATGGAAGGGGTTCAACTCCCCAACACTCCAGTTATAAATTTTAACTAATTGATCCAGTGGTTCCAGTATAACTGTATCCAGCATTGTATGGTGTAATATATATACCACTAGGCATATTCAAATTGCGTATTTTACGATTATATTCTCTAATTAAATGATTATTAAAATCATCTTTATTCACAGTAGAATTCCATAATCCAGTAATTTGCGCTCTATAGCCAGTCCAAGTTCCCGAGACACTAGAAAAATCTGAATGAATCTGAGATTGTAAATGTCTTGGCATCTTACTCTATTACACAAAATATTTTTAATATGAAAACAAAACAACAACCGAAAGCAAAAAAGTATGTATACGCACTCAAAGGCGAAAACCCATTGACTGAGGGTATGACTGTATCCTTCAGGGAAGATAATAGGGAATTAGCAGACATCTACGCCCAAAAAGAAGCTATTCTTTTTGGGGAAGATACTAAAGCTATCTTTAAGAAAGAAATTTAAATAAATTCTTTACATGATAAAATTTTCATGCTATTATTTTAGCATGAAAATTAAAACATTAATACTTGCGTTATTGCTCGCTTGTAATTTGTGCCATGCACAAACTTATATGGCGAGAGTAACCTATTACTGGGATGGATATCAAACTTCTACTGGGGCTAAACCGACAGTCAATAAAACTATTGCTGTTGATCCTAAGATTATACCTTATAAATCTAAAGTTTTTATTCCAAAGATGGGCAAAACATTTTTGGCGCAAGATACAGGTTCAGCAGTTAAAAGCCGTAGAGCATCTCGTAAACTGGGTAAATCGAATATAGTAGTAGATATTTATTGTAAGAGCAAAAAAGAAGCAGAGTCTTACATAAAAAATTATCCTATGTTTATGGAAATAAAAGTAACAAAATGAATTTAGAAGAAAAAATAGTATTTATTGTTTTCTTTCTCTATGCATATGTAGCGGCAAGTTATGCCTTCAAAGGGAACTGGCCGTGGTTTATTGTTTGGGGAAGTTACGCAATGGCCAATCTAGGATTAATATTAGCAACAAGAATAAAATAAATGAATAAAAAACTAAACGAAGAACAAAGGGTTTTGGTTGAATGCGCTAAACGCGAAATCTCATCCTTACAAAAGAAGCAGGATGAGTTATTTGATAATCTCATTAATGATTTACTCATAGAAGATGAGTCAGATATTGGTTGGATTTTTGATTTTATTTATAATGCTGGCGAATTATCTGATGACTATTATAAAATGGTTGAAAGTGCAATTTTTGAATAAAATCAAAATTAAGTGTAATAATTGACATGGACATTACATCTATAACTCAATTAGTAGTTGAAATAATTAAACAATATCCTTGGTTTGGTGTTGTTGTAGCAGTCATTTCAGCCGCATCGGCCATCGCCGCCATCACCCCAACTCCAAAAGCAGGATCATTTTTAGCTAAGGCTTATAAAATAATTGATATTCTCGCTTTGAATGTTGGAAAAGCAAAAGACAAATAATTCTTGACTTAGAATTCGATCTATATAATACTGGATTATGATTAATAAAAAAATTGTAATCCAGTATTTTTTGCATTTCGGAGATCAAATTATCCGTTACAGCGAAAACAAAAAACTTATTTTTGATTTATATCAAAAGCTTTGCGAAGAAAACCCCCGCAAACATTATTATATTTATAAAGTTCAGACAATTAGAGAAATTGTAGCTAAATCGGAAGATGTTCGACAATCTGTGATGAATTTTTAATTACCAATTTTTATATAATTTAATTTCTTCTAAAATACTTATATTTAAATAATTCTTGTATTTTGCAAAATCTTCATATTTTAAAATATCAAAATCTTGTTTGGATCTAATTAAATTTTCTTCCGCTCGTATTGGGCGCAAATTACTATGATGATTGATCATTAAGCATGTTTTTTCTGCATTTTCTTTTAAAGCTTCCGAAAACCAATGAACTTGCCAGATATGGTCGATATGATAATCATCTTGAATCCAATTTTTATTAGATGTTTTTTGATTCATTAACTCAATAAATTCTTCCGCAGACTTTACCCCTAAATAATAAATAGATTTTTGATTTTTTGTTGTAATTACTCTATTAATCATTCTTCTTATATTTTTAATTAATTTTAATTCTGGCTCGTTTTTTAAACGAAATTTTATTCGAAGATTTCTTTTTTTATTATATAAATTTCTATTTTTGTTGTAGTTAATTTTAGATTGTTCAATTATTGTATTTTTATTTTTTTGATAATATATTTTTCTCTTATTTAAAAAATCATCATTTTCTTTGATTTTATCATAATAATCTTTATTTTTTTGTTTTAAAAATTCTTTATTTTCAATTCTGTATTTTTTACGACATTCTTTGCATGAAGGATATATGCCAGATTTGACATTTTTACATTGATCAAATTCGTTTTCATTTTTTTTGATACTGCATTTAGAACATTTTTTCATAAAATGAATTACACTTATTTTATCCCTTGCAAATAATTTTCTTGCAAACAATCTCAATGCCAGATATATTTTGGATATGAAAATGAACGCTACCTGCTCCCCGCTCTTAACATCAGACAACATGCAAAACTCTATCATGGGTATGGATTTTAAAGGCATGGAAATAGCGACATGGCACTTGCGAGATAAGATTTATTCAAATAAAATCAAAGCTGTCGTAAGAGAATATCTTTGTAATGCTATTGACGAACACAATAAATTCGACGTTAAAGAAACTGTTCAAACTGGTTTGCGTCTTGAAAACAACGAACATACTTTTTATGTTCGTGATTTTGCCAAGGGTTTGAGTGAAGAAGGTGTTCGCAACATCTTTGGAATGTATTTCCGCTCAACAAAATCAAAATCAAATGATTCGATTGGTGGCTTTGGTGTCGGATCGAAAGCTGGGCATTGTTATAATGACACTTTCTTTGTGACTTCTTATTTCAATGGAAAATGCACAACCTACACTTGCGTTTTGGGCGCTGGAGATTCTGGAGTTCCCGTTGGTCATATCTATAAGATCGATGAATGCGATACAAACGAAACAGGATTAGAAGTTTCCGTTCCTATTTTTTCTGCTGATTATTCTGACTTCAAACGAGAAATTCAAGATTTCATTCACCTGTCTCCAGCAAAAATAGAAGCCACGATTGGTAATCTCATTATTTCTCCAGTCGAAACAATTAAATCTTTCGAAAGAAATGGATTTAAATTTCGGTTGTTAAACTATGGCGGGTCATCATCATATATGGAAACCATTTTTCAAATGGGAGGAGTAACATATGGATCTTCTGTTAAAGATAAAAATTTCAATATTAAACGAAATCATACTTTAGTTATTGATATTCCAATTGGAATGATGTCAATACCAATTAGCCGTGAAAATTTTGAAAATACTACCGCCAACAAGTTGGTGCTTGATAAAATCAATAAAACAATTGAAGAATTAAACGAAGAAGATTTGGCTCAATTTAAATCAAAATCTATTTTTGATCTTTTGGACGACTGCCTTAGTCAACTAGATAATTCCCTGTATACTGGAGAAATCTTTGAAGCAAGGAAGTCTGTATTGTTTAAAGATGTTTATTTCACTTTACGCAACGTAATTCAAATCAATAAAGAAGGTAATATTGCTAAGAAAAATAATAAATCAGTTATTTTAATTGCACCAAATACTGGTAATTATGACTACTGGTTAAATAAAATTACGAACTACTGCAAACTGACAGGAGAGAGTTATTACTTTGTCGCTGATTCAGATTTAAATAATAAGAATACTGATGTCGAAAAGCTTAAAGAGAATTTTCATATTGCTTCAGTAAAGATTATTAAGTTGCCGAAAACTTCAAATAGTAAGTTGCCAAAAACTTATTCAGTTTATGATCAGAGGGGATATAAATACCCCAATCAAATGACTGTATTGGAATTCCACAATTATATTCGATCATATCACAACCTATCTAATGCAAATAATGAAGAAGAAGCATTGACTCAAAACAAAGAACTAATTGAAAACGCAAAACGTTTTTCAGAGGTTTTGAAATTCTCTATTTGCATTAAAGAAGGACGAAATCAGTGTCATCAAAGTAACTCTCATGTATTTGTCAAAGATATGGAGAAACTTGGTTGGAATAACGCAAAGTCACTTAAATCAAAACAACTAAAAGAATCTTTCGACAAAATTGAATCAGAAGAAAGGGCAAAAGAATTCGCTCGTAATTCCTGTATGAAACGATGGGTCAATTTTAATTCAAGAACCCATGATGCAATTAAAAAAGATAAAAATGCCAAAAAGCTGAATTGCTTTTGGGAAAAACTTCAACAAGAAAATTCTATTAGATCTAAACTTGTCACTTCGTTGGGCAATTATCATTACAATATTGAAAAATATTCAAGAGAAGACCTGAGAAAGATTCTTAAAATGAAATAATCATTGACAAAAACGCTAACCTAAATTATTATAAACAGTATGAAGTACATCATTAACGCAACTGGAATCGTATTTTTCCACCAAAATAAACCAATCAAGATTGACAAATCCTCTGTTCAATATGTTCGCATCATCAAGGCTTTTGATTTGCCTAAAAGCGAACAAGAGGCGGCGATTCTTGATATCCTAGATCAATCCGCAGGTAGCTTTGAACGAGATGGTTTCAAGATCACTCCAGAAGAAGTAATCTACAAGGGAGAAGAACTGCCAGAAGCCTTGGCAGATAAGGTTCGTGCGATTGCTCAAGAAGGATTGCCTGTATCACTATTTGGCAATTTTTGGGACAATCTTCAACTCAATCCTTCTGCAAATTCTGTTCGTGAACTCTATGATTTCTTGTCTTACAAGGAGCTTCCAATTACTGAAGATGGATGCTTCCTCGCTTACAAGGGGCTAAATTCGACTGGATGGTCGATTAGCGGAAATAAGAAAACCAAGGTTCTCAAGGGTAAGGTAGATGCGTCTGGAAAGATCTATAATGGAGTTGGTGAAGAGATTGAGGTTCGTCGCTGGGATGTCGATGACAACCGTCAACATCATTGCTCGTATGGACTTCACGTTGGCTCTTTGGATTATGCAGCAGATTTCTCGCAAGGAATGGTTGTTGTCGTAAAGATTAATCCAAAAGATGTGGTTAGCGTTCCTGAAGATTATAATTGTCAGAAGTGCAGGGTATCCGCATATAAGGTAATTGATATCTTTTCGGAAGAGATTGAATCGCCTGTTTGTGATGAAGATGGTAATGAAATGTATTCGGAAGAATACGTGGAATATACAGAATTTGAAAATCTTTTGAATAATTTTATTGATCAAAAAATTGGAGAAGGATATCAAGAGTATTTTATTAGGAATATTCAAGTCCTTCTCACCCCAGGAAATACCTACTCAAGAGAGAAAGTGATTGATTCTTTGAATTCTCTTGGATATCTCTGGGGAAAGAATAATTATGGCGAAGAAATAGTTTTTCTTGCTTGATAACTCGTTTGTAGTGGTAGTATAATACAGGAGGGGTTGGGGAACCCCTCCTGTAACTATTAAAAATTTAAAAATAGAAAGAAAAAGTAATTTTGGGAATGTTTGATTATTTAAAATGTGAATATACTCTTGTTGATTTGCCTCAAAGAGTAATTGACGCTTGGGGTAGCGCAGAAAATATCGCTTTCCAAACAAAAGATACTCCTAATCAATACATGTGTTTATATAAAATAGATCATGATGGGATTCTTTGGGAAGAGTTGACGGAAAAAAAATGGATTGAATCTACGACTCCAAACGCAGAATCTCTTTTTGATAGAATGGGACATATGGAAACCATTTCACGAACTTGGGTCAAAACAGACTTTAGTGGATGTATTAATTTTTATGAATGCTATTACCATGAAAATTATAAACAACAACATAATCAATCAGATAGTGAAGATTGGCAAAGATATGAACTGGGATGGATTGAATATAAAGCTTTGTTTCATAATGGCTCATTGATTTCTATGGATTTAACAAAAAACGAAAAGCCAATTGAATTAAGCGACGAAGAATTATACAATAAAAGAGAAAAATGGGAGCAAGCCCGAAACAAATATTAAATAAAAATGACAGCACGAAACGACATTACAAATGATTTGATCAAATCAAAGTCCCTCTCTAAAGAAGGAAGAGAAAACTGGGATAATATTTTTAGCTCCAAGAATAAATTGATTTTGGCATCTGCTGGATTTTGTGGACCCTGTAAAGTCCTCAAGTCTAGAATCGTCGCAGAGAATTTAACAGTAGAGATTAAGCAGATGGAAGATGAGATGGATTTCTTTAAGTTGCATAGTATCAAAAGCGTCCCATGTCTGCTTGTCTTCAATGGTGACGGATTAATTGATAAGGTTAGCGGTTCAGATGATATTTTGCAGCGTATAAAAAGTGAAATTTCTTAAATGTATAATTAATTTTATGGCTTTTATGTTTATTAAATATTTGTTGGGTATGATAATACTATTGTCGATTATTCCAATAACATTAATTTTCATAGAGAGCTTTATCGAAGAAAAAGATCATGACAACGACAATGATAATGATGACTGATGAAAAATTATACCCTTTGATTGCTGTTTTATTTTGTTGTTTGTTGGCGCTGATTATAAATTTAAAATATAAATAAATGGAAAACTTAATTAAAATGGATGGTTATGATGATTGCATCATGGGCGCAGTTGTCAGATTCGGATCAGAACCTTTTCTTCTTTATGATCAAGATGCGGTAATCGAAAAGTTGATGGCAGAAGGAATGACTTACGAAGATGCTGTTGAATTTCATGAGTTCAATCAACTTGGTGCGTGGGTTGGGGATTCTACACCAGCATTTTTTATTAAAAATTGGGAGCAATAATATGATAAAAAGAATATTTCAAGATCTCGATGAGTGCATCTTGCACACAACAGTGAATAATGATCCAGGTCAAACACATGTCGAATTTATGCTTCCCGAAGATGTGCATACTTATCGTACGATCATTCGACCATGCGCGAAAGATCTCTTTGCATATTATAACGACCTCATTGGCAAAGAAAACGTTTATATTCTCACGACCGCTACGCGCGAATATGCCGAAGCATTAAATCGACTGGGTGAGTTTGGTTTAGACTATGCTCATATTTTTACACGCGAAGACATTCAGCAATATAAAATTTCCTTTGGTTATGGTGGCGAAGGAGTGATGAAGATGCCTATCGCGGATAAAGATAATGTGCTTATTGATAACCTACCGTCTCGTTATAATTGCGACAAAATGGATATGATGGGTATCGTCACAAAAAATTACCATCAGACCCCAGAGTATTATGGCAACAATCTATATGATGAAGATTTCTTTGAAAATATCAAGAAATTCCTCAAAGACAGACTATGAAGACCAAATTGGAATATTTGACATTTTCTTGTTTACTTTCCGTAGGAACTTTGGTATTATAATCATATGAATAGCTTAAGTCCGCTCCAAATTTATAATATTACCGAAGCGACAAAACTCCGCGAATTTGTCGAACTTGCTTCAAATGGCAAAC
>Ga0181350_1000426_pt1 | contig 12343 bp, 11 predicted proteins | sample Su13VDMM110DCMD_FD_130105 | JGI IMG/M metagenome (GOLD analysis project Ga0181350, IMG submission 130105) | Freshwater viral communities from Lake Michigan, USA - Su13.VD.MM110.DCM.D | ecosystem: Environmental > Aquatic > Freshwater > Lake | place: USA: Michigan | collected 2013-07-16
GTGAAATGACTGTTACTACTATTGGCGATACTGCTTTTGGTTTGTATTCATTAGCAGATGGTGTTGGTAGTGTTATTTGGACTGATAACAATTTTGCTGGTAGGACAGGAACAACTGGCGGTTCATACTTAAATAGCGGAAATAAAATTAGTGGAGGTTCTAGTTCTGCTTATGGGGCATCCTTTACTACTGGAGATGTAATTGCTTGTGCTTATGATGCTGACGCTGGAACAGTTGTATTTTACAAAAACAATACAAGTCAAGGAACCGCATTTACTGGATTTACAGGCGGATATGCTTTTACTCTTGCAGTAGAAACTGGCGCTGGAACAACAGATTTAGCTATTAATTTTGGGCAGCAACCCTATGTCTACACAGCCCCAGCTAATCATTTAGCCCTTAACACATTTAACCTATAAGACTATGCCTACACCTACAATACCTGCTGGCAATTTGTTTATGAACGCTACCCTGTATACGGGTACGGGAGCGGCTTTGACAGTTACTAATGGTGCGCCTGGACAGTCTTTTGAACCTGGATTTTTATGGCTTAAGAATCGTTCACTTGGTACAGGTGGCAACCATGTTGTATATGATGTGGTGCGTGGTGGGCCGTCAAACGAGTTGTACCCAAACTTAACTAACGCAGAAGCAGCAACAACAGGGGCATTGAGTTCATTAAATTCAAATGGGTTTACGCTTAGTAATGGTGGAGATTTAGTTCGGTACAACAGCAACGGTAATGCTTATGTCGCTTGGCAATGGAAAGCAGGTGGCGCAGCCGTCACCAACACAGCAGGCACTATATCAAGCCAAGTAAGCGCAAACACAACAAGCGGTTTTAGTGTTGTTACTTATACAGGCACGGCAGCTAACGCTACTGTTGGTCATGGTCTGGGTGTAGCACCTAGCATGATTATTACTAAAAATAGAGATTCTTCAACTGATTGGTGGGTTTATCACGTATCTTTAGGAAATACAAAATATATTAAACTAAATTCAACTGACGCAGAAATAACAAGCTCATCCGCTTGGAATAATACATCTCCAACATCTACTGTATTTAGTTTAGGTGCGTCAAATCCATCAAACGCAAACCAAGATGTAGCATACTGCTGGACACCTATCGCTGGCTACTCTGCATTTGGCTCGTACACAGGTAACGGCTCGACTGATGGTCCGTTTATTTATACGGGGTTTAGACCTAGGTTTGTTTTAATTAAGAGAACTAACGCAGCAGAAGATTGGAATATTTGGGATTCTTCAAGAAGTCCTTTTAACTTAGCTTCTGTTATGTTAAGACCAAATAGTACTGATGCAGATGATGGTACTGTCGCTGGTATTGATTTATTGTCCAATGGTTTCAAATGGAGAAATACTTGGAGTGGAACAAATGCCAGCGGTTCAACCTACGTATACGCTTGCTGGGCTGAGAATCCCTTTAAATACGCCAACGCCCGCTGATTAATTAACATAAGGAAAAAACATGGCACATTTTGCTAAAGTTGAAAACGGTCTGGTAGTTCAGGTTGTTGTTGCTGAACAGGACTTTATCTCTACTGGAGCTTTGGGCGACCCAGCTTCATGGATTCAGACTTCATACAACACCCGTGGAAACGTCCACTACGACCAAAACGGTAACGTAGACGCTGAGGGAACTCGTGGTAACTACGCAGGTATTGGTTACACATACGATGCGCAAAACGATGTATTCGTAGCTCCACAGCCATCTGCTGACCATATTCTGGATACAGATACATGGACTTGGTGGAATCCCACTGCTACTGACCCAGTTGAAACAAAGCCAGTTAAACCAGCTATTCCAGTTCCAGTGGTAGTCCCAGTGGTAGCGCCAGTGGTAGAGGCTATTGTTGCGCCAGTAGTTGTTGAAACCCCTGTAGAAGAAGTAGCTCCAGTTGCTGAGGAAACGCCAGCCGAAACGGTAGTTGAAGAACCAGCGATAGTTGAAGAGCCAGTGGTAGCGCCAACAGAGAAAGCCAACAATGAAACAAATCGTTGAAGCTAGAACATTAGAAAGTGGACTGATTGAGCCGCACCACGAAATAGAAGTGGTGTGTTCGGCTTGTGGTTACGACTTAGATAAAGCCGAATTGCAAGCCGATGTCTGCTCAGACTGTAACGCTCCCTTAAACCTTAAACAACACATTTCCATCCATGCGACATCTGTTCCTGCCGCTGGTGGCGGAGTAATGTAAGGTGAAGTTCTATGTCCGATCCGTTAGGGCTTTTAGAGGGAGTAAAGGGGCTTAGTTCTGGGCTGGATTCTGCTCGTGAAGCGGGCAAGTCTGTAAGTAAACAGATTGAAAGCATACAAAAAGATGCGGTAGATGTAGCAAAGCAACAAGCGCAAGACCGCATACGAGCAAGACGGGAAGCAGAATTTAAGAAGGAACGAGCGCTGGTTAAAGCGCTTGATGAATGGAAGCGAAAGAAACAAATCTCCGATGAAGAGGCAGATTTAAAGATTAAGTTTGTAAAGCAGTACGGCGCTAAAGAATGGGATGCGTTACTTAGGATTAAGCTGGATATAGAGAATATGGAACGCAAGAACAACGAAGAGTTCCAGCATGATTTAAAGGCAGTAAGGCGGGTTCAGTTTTATTGTTTCGTTGCCGCATTGGTTGTAACCCTGTGGCTTAAGTTTATTTTAGGAGCTTTTTAATGTTAGGACTAGACACCATTGTTAGCGTAGGAATGAAAATCCTTGATAAAGTTATTCCTGACCCTGCCGCCAAAGCAGAAGCACAACAAAAGCTATTAGAGTTGCAACAACAAGGAAGAATAGCAGAACTTCAAGCTGATTCAGTAGAAGCCCAAGAATTAACAAAACGGCAAGGTGCGGATATGGCATCTGATAGCTGGCTTTCTAAAAATATTAGACCAATAACACTAATAGCCATTTTAGGGGGTTATTTTACATTTGCAATGATGTCTGCATTTGGTTACGAAGCCAACCAAAACTACGTAACTTTGCTCGGAAATTGGGGGATGCTTGTGATGTCGTTCTATTTTGGTGGCAGAACCCTTGAGAAGATTATGGACATGAAGGCTAAGGAAAAGAACGAATGACGTACGATCATTTAGACAAACTAGGTATTGACCATAAATGGCTTGCTCCCTTAGAGGAGACTTTTGTTAAGTACGATATTTCTACGCCAGTCCGTCAGGCTTGTTTTATGGGGCAATGCGCCCACGAGTCTGGCAACTTTAAGACTTTGCAGGAAAACCTTAATTACAGCGCAGAAGGTTTAATGAAGACTTGGCCCAGCCGCTTTGCCACTAAAGAAATAGCCGACCAGTATGCCCGTCAACCAGCTAAGATAGCAGGTAAAGTCTACAACGGACGTTTAGGCAATACTTCTGAGGAAGAGGCTTCCATGTATTTGGGAAGAGGGTTAATTCAATTGACTGGCAGGGAGAACTATGCAAACTGCGGAACTGCTCTTGGTATTGATCTTATTGGAAATCCTAATTTTTTAATTGAACCCAAGTATGCGGCTTTAAGCGCTGGCTGGTTTTGGAATAAGAAAGGTTTAAACGGCTTGGCAGATACATCAGATTTTGAGACAATGACTAAGCGTATCAACGGTGGATTGATAGGTTTAGAAGACCGCAAGGTTAAAATAGCCAAAGCGCTAACCGTACTAGGGTAAACCCGAATGCCATTACAGAAGCTCCAGTTTAAGCCAGGTTTAAACAGAGACCAAACTAACTATACCAACGAAGGCGGTTGGTACGAGTGTGACAAAGTTCGCTTTCGTTCTGGTTATCCTCAGAAAATAGGTGGCTGGCTTCGTTATGGCACATTTACTGTTGTTGGTATCTGTCGGCAGGTTTTTAACTGGGTTACCACTGCTTCGGATAACTATCTGGCTCTTGGCACGTCTAAAAAACTATACATTGAAGCGGGTCAAATTCTTAATGACATTACGCCAATACGTCAGACCTTTGTCAGTCCAGCAACTAATAACTGCTTTACCACGGTTAATCTCTCTAAAACCGTCACTGTGACTATAACGGCTCACGGAGCCTCAGACGGAGATTATGTAACCTTTTCAGGGGCGGTAGCGGTCGGCGGGATTACTGCGACTACCCTAAATACTGAGTTTATTATTACCTTAGTAAGTGCAAACTCCTTTACGATTACCGCTGCGACTGCGGCTACGTCTTCAACTTCTGGAGGCGGTACTGGAATTACAGCCGCTTTTCAGATTAGCGTAGGAAATGATAATGCTGCATACGGAAACGGTTGGGGTGCAGGTACATGGAGTCGTGGAGCTTGGGGTTCTGGAAGTGCTACACCAGTTGTTACTTCGCAGCGAGATTGGTTTTTGCAGAACTTTGACAATGATTTAGTCGCCAATATTCGTAATGGCGTTATCTATTATTGGCAATATTCAGGTGGTCCATCAACTAGAGCTACCCCACTGGCTACTACAACCATAGACAGCGTTGCGCCTGCTGATGTACCTACGCAGGCAATGCAAGTTCTAGTGTCTCAAAACGACAAACACCTTATTTGTTTTGGTGCTACTCCCTATGGAGGAGGATCATTTGACCCCCTATTAATCCGCTGGGCCACCCAAGATCAGCCTAATGTCTGGACTCCACTAGTTACTAATTCAGCAGGATTTTTGCGAGTTTCCCGTGGCTCTGCCATTGTTTGTGCAGTTGCAACACGGCAGGAAATTCTTGTATTTACTGAAGGAACTCTAAGTTCCTTACAATTCTTAGGCACAACAGACGTATTTGGTATCCAAGAGCTGGCTGACAATATCTCAATCCTTAGCCCTCGCTCAGTTGCTGTAGTAAATAACACGGCTTATTGGTTTGGGCATGACAAATTCTATGCTTATGGCGGTCGAGTAGAAACGCTGCCTTGTACTATCCGTAACCACGTATTTCAGAACCTAAACTACGCTCAAGCCGACCAGATTGTGTGCGGAACTAACGAAGGTTGGAATGAGATTTGGTGGTTCTATCCTACGGCAGATAGTCAAGTTAATAATGCCTATGCAATATACAATCATTTAGAGAAGATTTGGTACTACGGCACTATCGACCGCACAGCTTGGTCAGACTCCTCACTAAGGGAATACCCTCAAGCTCTGACTGCGACTTACTTTACAGGTGCAGTATCAGGCACAACCTTAACGGTATCGTCTGTTTCTGCTGGCATTTTGACGGTTGGTTCAGTAATTACTGGTACAGGAGTATCTACAGGCACGATTATCACTGCTTTAGGCACAGGATTAGGCGGTGCAGGAACGTATACAGTTAATATCTCGCAACTTGTTGTGCAGACCGCAATGACGGCTGATAGTGTCATATATAACCACGAGCAAGGTTTAGACGACAATATTCTGCCAATGAACTCCTATATTGCGTCTTCGGACTTTGACTTAGTAGACGGGGATCAGTTTATCCTAACCAAGCGGATAATCCCCGACATTAACTTTGCCGAATCTACTGCGGATGCTCCTGAAGTCACTATGTTTATTAAGCCACGGAACTTTCCAGGCAACGCCTACTCTAATACCGAAACAGGTGCAGTAATTGAGACTTCGGTTGATATATACACCGACCAGATATTTATGCGGGCTAGGGCACGTCAGATGGCAATTGAGATTGAATCCACCGATTTAGGGGTTCAGTGGCAGTTGGGTAGCCCTAGGCTTGACGGCAGACCAGACGGAAAACGCTAATGGGGATGCAAAAGTTTCGGGCACCAGCTTTGCCTCTGGCTACGCCTGAATATAGCGAACCGCAGTTAGCCCAGTTAATTGGTGTTTTAAGGCTTTATTTTACCCAGTTGGACTCAAATGCCGCTTTACAAGTAGACGGAATTCGGCTATTAAATTTACCAACATCGGGTTACAATCTGCCAGAGGGCACTGTATTTAAGGTTGGGGAAGACCTTAAGATTGTTGTGCCTAATGTTTCTTATCTATTTGGAGTATCAGCCACAGCTAATGTGGGGACAGTGACGGTGACTACTATATGAACTACTACGCACAGGGCGGTCAAGCCCAAGGACTAAAAGCATTAGCTCAAGAGCTACCTAAATATGGTCGTTACGGTGATGACGTAGTGGCACATATCAGCTCAGACGAAGCTAGAATGCTTCAGGCTATGGGGGGTTCGGGAACAATTAACCCACAAACGGGTCTGCCTGAGTTCTTTTTTAAAGGTATAAGTAGGGCAATTGCCGCACCATTTAGAGCAGTTAATGAAGTTGTAAAGGCTATTCCTGGTATTGGACCAGCAATTGATAAAGGATTGGTTGGTTTAGATAAAGCTGTTGGAAACACCATTCCTGGCGGCTGGAACACCCTTGCTCAGACCGCTTTAGCATTTACTCCAATTGGACTTCCTGCAAAAGTAGGTCTTGCGGCATTAGGTGGTAGCGGGGCATTTGGTCCAAGCGGTAAGTTTAATTTACAAAAAGCGCTTTTAAGTGGCGCTATGGCTTATGGTGCAAATCAATTAACTGCTGGTCTTTCAGAAGCTGGTGGAGGAGCAACTTATGATCCTTCTGCTGGTTTAACTGATGCTACAGCCAAAGCCGCATCTAATATAGATCCATCAGTACTAGAAGGAATGACTGCTGAACAAGTAGCAAATGCTGCATCTTCTACACCATATTATCAGGCAGCTCAAAGTAACATAGATCCATCTTTATTAGAAGGTATGTCTAAAGCGCAAGTTGCTGGTGCGGATGTATTACCATCGGTTCCAAACGCACCAGCCCCGTCCTTTATGAGCAGAATGGCATCTGGAACTGCTGACAATTTATCTGCTGCTGGTCGTGGAATTGCTAATCTTTCTGGATTTGGAACTGGAGCATCAGAAGCGGCTACCAATTTTGTTAAGCCTGTAACTACTAGTGGTATGGCTGCTCTTGGAATTGGTGCAATGGGAGCAATGCAGTTAGACGAACAACAGAAGATGCTAGATTCACAGTTAGCATCAGGAAACATAGCTCAATCTGAATACGATGCAAATACAGCAAGAATTAATGAATCTCGTAAGCGTAGTGAAGATGCTATGAGAGCAAATCCATATCAATTTGCTATGGGCGGCTCGGTAGATGATGAGTCTGGAATGGACGAAGCCCGTGGAATGATGCAAGGCAACTTGCAAAAAGGGTTATTTAATATGGGATACGCTGAAGGTGGAACTGCAAGATTCCTATCGGGTGGCGGTGATGGAATGAGCGATTCTATAAAAGCCAAGATTAATGGCTCCCAAGAGGCTCGCCTTGCAGATGGCGAATTTGTTATTCCTGCAGACGTAGTTAGTCATTTAGGTAATGGATCTTCTAAGGCTGGTGCAAAACAGCTATACAGCATGATGGACAGAGTCCGCTCTGCTCGCACAGGTCGCAAAGCGCAAGGCAAACAAATTAACCCAGCCCGATTAATGGCTGCTTAAGGAAAAATTATGGCAACGACAACAACTACAGTTACAGGACAGCAATCGATCCCAACCGAGTTAATGCCGTATTTTACGGGCGTTGGCACGGAAGGTTCTGCGGGCTATATTCCTGGTTTATTGCCAACAGCTCAAAAAATATTTTCTAAAGATTATGAAAATGCTTATGGAGCTGACTTTACAAAGTCTGGCTTTGCTGGTGCTGGACGTATAGAAGACTTAAACACTAATCAAAAATTAGTTGGTACAGAACTTGCGAGCATGACCACTCCAGGACAGTTTGCGCTTGGTTCTGGTGCGGCTAGTTCTGGTATTGCTTCTTTAGCTGCCATGACTGATCCTACAAAAACTTTGTCTTATATGTCTCCATATATGCAAAATGTTATTGACGTTAATAAACAAGAAGCGTTGCGGGATGCACAAAAAGGGTTGACTGCCCAAAACTTAGCATCAGCCAAACAAGGCACATATGGCGGTGCTCGTAATGCGCTTATGATGTCTGAAGCAGACCGTAATTTACAAACCAAGCTGGGCGGGATTCAGTCACAAGGTATGCAGGCTGCGTTTGATGCAGCGCAAAAAGCTCAGTTAGGCTCTGCTACAGCCTATGGTCAGTTAGGAGATGTATTAACTAAATCAGGCATATCCGAGCAAGGTGCGGATATTGATCGTCTTAAAACTTTAGGGGCTTATGGAGATCTAGAGCGAGGCGTTAGTCAACAAGAAACCGATGCTAAATACCAAGATTTTTTAAATAAAATGAGTTATCCACAGCAACAACTTGGCAATATGGCTGATATTCTTCGTGGCGTACCAATTGCCAAAACAGGTGAAACTTCTTCCACTACAACTCCTCCCCCTAGCTTTGCAAGTCAATTAGCTGGTATGGGATTAACAGGTTTATCTTTATACAATATGTTCGGAAAATAATATGAGCATACTCAGCGCAATTAAACAACAAAATAGTTCTATTGATGATCTAGCTGCTTTACCACAAGCCATGATTATGCAAATGGCTCAGAAAAAACAAATTAGCGAAGAAATGTTAGCTCCCATTCTTGCCCGTAAAGCAGAGATGGCTGATGCTTTTGCAAGACAAAACGCATTAAAGAATGCTGGACAGACTCCTCCTACAGTGATGGAGCAGTTGATGGCGCAGAATGCTCAAGCAGAGCAGCCACAAATGCCACAGCAGATGCCGCAACAAATAATGCCTCAAGAGATGCCTCAAGAAATGCCTCAAGATATGGGAGTGGCTCAATTGCCTATTCCAGAACGTCAGTACGCTGGCGGTGGCATCATTGCTTTTGCCGATGGCGGTTTATCTGACGAAGATCAAGATTATGAAGATGCTTTAGAAGAGGCTGACTACGATGCAATGATTGAGTCGGCAATGAATGCGGGAGAAGAAGACTACACTCCAGTTTTTGAAACTAAACAAGCTAAAGGTTCGCCACAAAGCTTTCCAAATTCAGAAAGAAGCGTAGGAATTGTTTCTGGTCGTGCAGAGCCAAGTGGAGATATAAGATCTCGTCTTCTTTCCACTATTATGCAAAAAGAGAGTGGCGGTAGACGTTACGATAAGAACGGCAACTTGTTAACCTCGCCAAAGGGCGCTGAGGGCGAGATGCAAGTAATGCGCTATACCGCTAGAGATCCTGGTTTTGGTGTTAGACCAGCACAAAACAATAGCCCAGACGAATTAAAACGTGTTGGTGATGATTATGCAATGGCTATGTACAGCCGTTACAAAGACCCAAAATTGGCTATGATTGCTTACAACATGGGACCAGGTGCTACAGATAAATGGTTAGCCGCTGGCGCTGACCCACGTAAACTGCCAAAAGAAACCCAAGGTTATATTCGTGGGGTTAACTTAGCTCAAGGCGGAGAAGTTAAGCATTTTTATAACGGCGGTACGATGGGCGGGTTTGGTGACGAAGATTATGGCATGGATGCATTGCGTGTCCAAGAAATGCAAGCCGCCAAAAAACGTAAAGAAGAAGAAGAGAAGCAAGAATTTTTACGAAACAGCGCTCCAGAATTGGCAGCAAAAAGAGCTGCTGCAAACAAGTCAACAAATAAAAACGTTCCTGTAAGTAGTAATTACCCTTCAGAACAAGAATTTAGAGATTTTGACCAAGCCGCTGCTTTGTTTCAAGCTGAAAACATGGGCAAAAATGAGCCAACACAAACTGTACAAGAAGCGCCTAAATCTCGTCTTGACGCAATAATGGAAAGAATGTTAGCTCGTGAAAAAGCAATAGACGCACAAAGAGGTGATGATAAAAACATGGCTTTGCTCACTGCTGGCTTAGGAATACTTGGCGGTTCATCTCCATATGCGTTTGAGAATATTGGTAAAGGCGCTTTAGCTGGCGTTCAAAGCCTTGGAGAAGCCAGAAAACAACGTGGCGCTGAACAAGCCGCCTTAGATAAGAGTATGTTGTACGCTACCCGCTATCAGGGAGCAGAGGACATTGCAAGACAGAATGCAGCCTACAACCGTGCTATGAAACAACAACAGTATGAGTTGGATCTTAAAAAATATGGCACTGAGCAACAAAAAATTGCTATCAATCAATACGAAACACACATTAATAATGCAATGAAATCATTAGATAAGAATACAGTCTTATCGGCTGATCCAGCGGCAAGAGCGGCTGCTGAAGACAAAATTGTTAATAGTCAAACGGCAAGGAATTTATACAGACGTGCTTATGGAGAAGACCCCGCAGGTGAAGCAAAAAGCAATACAATGAGGTTTGATTCAAAAGGTAAGCAAATAGCTGGATAACTATGCCAATTAATGCAGAACTCTTTGATGGGACTATATTAGAGTTCCCAGACAATACAGATCCGTCTGTAATTAGAGCCACTGCCGCTAGAATTACCGAAGAAAAACAGATAAAACAAAACACCAGTAACCTAGGCGACATTGCCACTGCGTTTAAACAAGGTGTTGTTGGAGCTGGTAAGTCCTTAACCGATGTAGCTGGTGCAGATAATGTTGCTTCTCAGTATCTTGGCGGCATTCAAGAAAGACTGGGAAAGCAATATAGACCTCAACGCATTGAGGAAATGCAAAAACGGCAACAGATTATTGATGAAGCCGTAAAGTCTGGTAGTACTTTAGAAGAAATTAAAGCCTATTTGGGCGGTGTAACTGAAGCTCCAGTTCAATCTATTGCTCAGGCAGTAGGTTCTTTTGCACCTTACGTGGCGGCAGGTGGATTGGGTGCTGGAGCTAGAGCGCTTAGTTTGGCAGCTCCTAGTGCTAGAGCTGTAAACACTGGCATTGGTGCGCTACAAGGCACTGGCGCAATTAAAGGCTCTATCTACGAAAACGTAAAGGCAGAGCTTGAGGCTCAGGGCGTAAGCCCAGAGGTAGCGGCTGAAAGAGCTTTGCAAGCCCAAGCGTACTCAGCGGAAAACGCTTCTCAGCTTGGTTTAGGGGCAGTTTTAGGGGCTGCGGCTGGTAGATACGGTGCAGAGAGTTTGGTAACGCCTGGCGTTGCAACCCGTTTAAACGCTAAGATGCTGCCAAGAGCAGCAATGGCTGCCGCATCCGAAGCTCCATTTGAGGGTCTACAAGCTGGTCAAGAACAATACGCAACCAATTTAGCTTTGGCTAGAGAAGGTATTGACCGAGATCCTATGCAGGGAGTTATTGGATCTGCCGCCAGAGATGCCGCTATAGGGGCTATTACAGCCGCTCCTATCGGAGCTATTAGCCGTGGTCAAACAGCGCCTTCTAAGCCTGTTTTAGAGCCTACAAAGGCACAAGAAAAGGAAGAATTAGCCAAGCAATCCGACCCTAACATCTACAACGATGAAGTGAAACAAAGTGCCCCTCAAATTGCGGCAGCGTTACTGCCCGAAATGAAGCGTTTTGGCTTGGAAAATGTGGGTTTAAAGGTCATGGATTCTATCGAAAACGGTAGAGCCGATGGTATGTGGGCTAATAACCTGATCCACGTAGCCCTAGACAAGCCTAATCCGATGGGGTCTATGCGCCATGAGTCTATCCATGCGCTACGGGAACTGGGCGGGTTTAAAGAGAATGAATGGTCAGCCTTAAACAATAAGGCTAAGGGCGAGTGGTTACAGACCTTTATCAAAGACACTGGTAAGTACGAGGAGTACAAGAAGATCTACCAGAAAGAAAATAAGACATTAGCTGGTTTTGACAGCTATATCCAAGAAGAAGCTATTGCCGAAGCCTTTAGGTACTTTGACAAGAATGGCGCTCCAGAAGGCATGATTGGTGCTATTTACGAGAAGCTTAAGTTGATGTTTGAAGCTATTCGCAACGGGTTTACTGGTGCTGGATTCCAAAGCGCAGACAGTATCTTTAGAAGTATTGAATCAGGCACAAGAGAGCAAGTAGCCCCAGCAGGTGAAGTGCTCAATCCCGCCCGATTCTCCAAGCCTGATACCCGCCGCCTTGACATGAACTTCAAAGATGTCACTAAGCGTGTACCAGAATTGACTGCTGCTGCAGAAAAAGTTGCCAATGGTGAAATGACTGCCGCTCAGTACGATAAGCTAGTTAACAGATATAAACCAATTCTTCCGTATGATTTTGTGCCGCAACCTACAACTACAGAAGATGCGCTAAATGCTTTAGACAAAAATCAACAATTAAAATACGGCAAAACTAATGAGATTCCTAAAGGACATCGAGTTGGTCTGCGTTTAGACATACCCGCCTATACCAATAAAGGTGCATGGATAAATTCTATTCACAATGAAGGCGATGACTCCATGCCTTTTGGGGTTACATATTCAAATGTATCAGCAGTAAAAAATGCCACATTTGAAATAAAAAATCCAGATTTGTTTTTAAATTACGCAAGAGCTGCAAAAGACAAAAAAGATAAAACAC
>Ga0181350_1000428_pt1 | contig 12332 bp, 11 predicted proteins | sample Su13VDMM110DCMD_FD_130105 | JGI IMG/M metagenome (GOLD analysis project Ga0181350, IMG submission 130105) | Freshwater viral communities from Lake Michigan, USA - Su13.VD.MM110.DCM.D | ecosystem: Environmental > Aquatic > Freshwater > Lake | place: USA: Michigan | collected 2013-07-16
AAAGAAGAGACCGCCGCCGAATAAATAGGCCATACGTCTATCATAGGAATAAGTAATGGCCGATCAAAAAGACTTCGTAGTCAGAAGTGGTATAGTCGTTCCAAACAACTCTACGTTTGGTGCGAACGTTGCTGTTACGAATAGAGTAACAACCAACGCCCTTGTGGCCACATCAGCCGTTGCAAACACGGTTGCAGCTAACTCGACGACTTCGAATACCTTGACCATTCTAGTGTCTGCTAACGTGGTCACTGCCAACATTGGTACGGTTAATGCAAACGTTGCGAACCTTGTAGTTCTTGCTTCCAACGCTGCGACCATCAACGTCCTCACTGGCACGACAGGTTCGATCGTCGGGCTGGGTGCAAACGTCCTTACCGTAAATACCGGAACGATCCAGACCCTGGTAGCCATTAGCGCCAACGCGGTCACCCTTTCCTCAAACGCTGCAACTGTCAATGTCCTTACGGCCACCACTGGCTCTATTGTCGGTCTTGGTGCCAACGTCCTCACCGTCAACACCGCTACGGTTCAGACCCTCGTTGCCATCAGCGCCAACGCGGTTACGCTCACTTCAAACCAAGCAACAATCACCAATGGTACGGTCACGACCCTGACCTCGACAACCGGGTCAGTTGTCAATCTCGGGGCCAACGTGCTCACGGTCAACACCGCCACGGCCCAAGCTCTTGTCGCCATTAGTGCCAACGCAGTCACCCTTACGTCTAACCAGGCCACGATCACAAACGGTACGGTCACAACACTGACTTCGACAACCGGATCGATCACTAACCTCGGCGCCAACGTCCTCACTGTTAACACCGGTTCTGTTAGCACGCTTACAGTAGTCACTGGCACGATCACGACCCTGTCATCTGTCACTGGCACGGTTACTAACCTTACTGCCAATACCGGTACAGTCAACACCCTGTCTTCAGCAAATGGCACAATCACCAGGCTGACTACGAATGCTGCCACCATTAACGTTGCTACTGTCACGACCCTGAATGCGACAACCGGATCAGTTGTCAACCTTGGTGCCAATGTCCTTACAGTCAACACGGCTACAATTCAGAACCTGACTGCGCCTACACAAACTGTTACTACACTAACGGCTAACACAGGTACTATCAACAACCTGTCTACTACGATTGGTGCTGCAAACACACTTGGCGCAAATGTCTTTACAGCCAACGCTGCTACGATTCAAGCATTGGTCGCTATTACTGGCAACGTAGTTACCCTCACATCCAACCTGGCTACCGCTAACGTCTTGAACGCCACAACTGGCACAATCACGACACTAGGTGCTACCACTCTGACTGTTGCAACTGGCACAGCGAATACGCTTGGCGCCAATACATTCACATCTAACACCTCGACCGTAGCGAACCTAAACTCAAACAACATTGTGGCCAACACCGCGTCTATTAAAACGCTTGGCGCTAACACAGTCACGATGAACACATTGACTGTTGGTGATCTGACAGTTACGGGTAGCTCTAGCCTAACCATCGCACAAGGACAGGTCTTCAGGGGTTATAGAGAATACGTCGATGTTAGAACCGGGGTTACCGGCGTCACTAACATGGATCTGTTGAACAGCAACATCTTTAACTTCACGCTGTCGGGAAATACGACGCTGACAGTGACTAACGTTCCTTCAACTGGGGTTTCTACTGCATTTACGCTATTGGTAAAACAACCTGCCGGCGGCGGAGCAACTCTCACTTGGCCAACCGGAACTGTTTGGTCTGAAGGTGTCGCCCCAGTTCCTTCGACTGGCGCTAACCAAACCGATGTCTTTACATTCTGGACCGTCGATGGCGGGGTCATGTGGATCGGTGCACACTCATTTGCCAATGTTTCTTAAGGTAGGATCGTCATGCCAATAGGTGCATCCCACCGGAATATCCAAAAGAAAAGTATCGTAGAGGCAGGAAGCACCGCCTTCAACGCCTCCGGTACGTTCACAGCCAAATACGGAGTCATTAGGGCGACCGTAGCAGGCCGAGCTGGATCTGGATACCCAGGCACAGCTGGTGCCTCTGGTAACCCAGGCAACGCCGGATCTGCAGGAAATCCTGGAAACCCAGGCAACAATGGCCTCGGTGGGCCAGCCGGTATTGCTGGAACAGCTGGAGCCGCTGGAAACCCAGGTAACGCTGGAACATCTGGAAACCCAGGTAACACAGGAAATAACGGACTTGCTGGACCGGGTGGTGCTGCAGGAACAGGTGGATCTGCAGGAAACGCAGGGACCGCTGGTGGTTCTGGCAACCCCGGAAACCCAGGAACTGCCGGTAACGCAGGGCCAGGCGGAGCCGCAGGTACGGCAGGAAATGCTGGAGGCACTGGCAACCGTGGAACCGGAGGAAACCCAGGAAACCCAGGAACGAACGGGGTTGCAGGCCCAGGTGGAGCTGGCGGAAATGCTGGAGCAGCTGGTAATGTCGGCGGTTCAGGAAACCCAGGAAATCCCGGAAATCCAGGATCAGACGGACTAGCAGGCCCCGGCGGAGCTGGCGGAAATGCTGGTGCAGCCGGTAATGCTGGAAACGTTGGTGCGTCTGGTAACCCAGGTAACCCAGGAAATAATGGACTTGCCGGCCCAGGTGGAACCGCGGGAACTGCAGGTGCTGCTGGTAATGCTGGAGGTGTCGGCAACGCCGGAAACCCTGGTAACCCTGGATCTAATGGTGTTGGCGGACCAGGCGGCGTAGGCGGAAATGCTGGCGGCGCTGGCAATGCCGGTAACGTCGGTGCCTCTGGTAACTCTGGAAACCCTGGCACCAATGGAGCTGCAGGAACCGGTGGCGCTGGTGGTCCAGCAGGAGCATCTGGTAACCCTGGAAACCCTGGCCAACAAGGCGGTCCCGGCGGCGGTGGCGGCGGTGGTGGTGCATATGATGACACTCTAACTTACACAGGAACGCCTGGTGCGCCAGGCCAAGCTGGCTTCAAATCTGGCGCTGCTACTGGTGGCGCCGGTGGCGCTGGCGGCAACGCTACACCTTCATCTGCTAACGTTGGTGCCGACGGTAGCCCGGGTTCAGCTGGTGCATCTGGTAACCCAGGAAACCCAGGCGCAGCGGGAAACGCTGGTGCTGCTGGAAACCCAGGAACATCAGGTGTTGCCGGTAATGCTGGATCGACAGGTGCTGCTGGTAATGCAGGAACTGGTGCAACCGACGGTGGTCCTGGTGGCGCTGCACCTAACTCGTGGCCAGGCTCTGCTGGTGTTGCTGGCAACCCAGGCAACGCAGGAACAACAGGTAACGCAGGAACTGGAGCCACCCCAGGCGGCGCAGGCGGAAACGCTCCTGCCAACTGGACCGGTAAAGACGGCGCTGCAGGAACAGCCGGAAACACTGGCGCAGCAGGAAATGCTGGGATCGGAGCCACCCCAGGTGGCGCGGGATCGGCCGCTCCTGCCAACTGGACCGGTAAAACTGGATCACCTGGAAATGCTGGAACTGCCGGTAACGTCGGCACGTCAGGTACTGGAGCTACTTCTGGTAATCCTGGAAGCGCTTCTCCTGCATCATGGCCAGATTCTGCGGGTGTTGCTGGTAACCCAGGCACAGGCGGCGCAGCTGGTAACCCAGGAAACCCAGGTGGATCTGGAGGGGCCGGCGGAGCCGCACCTAATACATGGACTGGTTCTGCTGGCGCGTCTGGAACGGCTGGTAACGTCGGAGCTTCTGGTTCCGCTGGTACTGGCGCAACAGCCGGCAATCCTGGCGGCGCAGCTCCTGCCAACTGGCCAGGGTCTGCGGGCGCGGCTGGTAACCCAGGCAATGCTGGCTCATCCGGCAATGCTGGGACTGGAGCCACATCTGGTGGACCAGGTGGAACAGCACCAGCTAGCTGGTCTGGATCTGCTGGAGCAGCAGGAACAGCAGGAAATACTGGTGCTTCTGGTAATGCAGGAACACCGGGAGCTGCAGGAAGTGCTGGAGCCCCTGGCGGAAGCACGCTGTTCAGCCTAGGCGAAACCACCGTTCTAGTATTCACAGGAACCGCTGGCGGTAATGCCGGAACCGGCGGAAGCGGTGGAACTGCTGGTCCTGGCGGAGTAGCAGGAAATGCTGGCGCCGCTGGAAACCCAGGCTCACAGGGAACATCTGGAAATGCCGGTAACCCAGGATCTAATGGTGTTGGTGGGCCCGGCGGTGTAGCGGGAACTGGCGGATCAGCAGGAAATCCAGGCTCACAAGGATTCTCTGGTAACGCAGGAAACGCTGGTACTAACGGCGCGGCCGGCCCAGGCGGTGCTGCGGGAGCTGCTGGCGCGGCTGGTAATCCAGGCAATGCGGGTTCATCTGGTAATCCAGGAAACCCAGGAACCGCTGGTGTTGGTGGACCCGCAGGAAACGTCGGAGCCGCTGGTGCTGCTGGTAACCCAGGCAACAGAGGATTCTCCGGCAACGCAGGAAACCCAGGAACTAACGGACCAGGTGGAGCCGCTGGCTCTGCCGGTGGTGCCGGTGCTGCCGGCAACCCAGGCAACGCTGGATCTTCAGGCAACCCAGGAAATCCAGGAAACAATGGTTTGGCCGGGCCGGGTGGTGCGGCAGGAAATGCCGGCGCAGCTGGAAACGCTGGAACCGCTGGCGGTGCTGGCAATGCTGGAAACCCTGGATCTAATGGTGCTGGAGGGCCAGGCGGAGTAGCAGGAAATGCTGGCGCTGCTGGTAACGCAGGAAATGTCGGATCTGTAGGTAACGCAGGAAACACAGGAACAAATGGACTTGCTGGGCCAGGTGGCGCTGCGGGAACCGCTGGTGCTGCAGGTAACGCTGGTAACCCAGGATCATCAGGAAATGCCGGAACAGGTGGCAACGCTGGAGCAGGCGGAACAGGCGGAGCTGGTGGCGCCGGAGGAACAGGCGGTGCCGGTGCTGATATGCGTCCAAACGCGCCTGCTGCTGGGCCTGATGGTGGTGGAGCCGGTGGAATTGGCGGCGATCTAAACACTGAAATTGAACTAAACTATCCAGGATTTGGTGAATCAGGATCTCCAGGAGAAGCTGGTATCGCTGGCAATTCCGGAAGCGCTGGTAATCCAGGGGCTGCCGGTAACGTGGGTGCTTCTGGCAACGCAGGAACTGGTGCCACACCTGGAAATCCTGGTGGTGCTGCACCTAACACGTGGCCTAGCTCGGCTGGTGCTTCTGGTACTGCCGGAAATACCGGAGCTTCTGGAAATGCTGGAACCGGTGCCACCCCTGGAGGCGCGGGAGGCGCTGCACCTAACTCATGGCCAGGTTCTGCTGGTGTCGCTGGCAACGCGGGAACGACTGGTAACACAGGATCTGCTGGCACTGGCGCGACACCAGGAAATGCTGGTGGGGCTGCGCCTAATACGTGGCCTAGCTCAGCTGGTGCCGTAGGAACTGCTGGAAACACCGGTGCTGCCGGTAACGCAGGCTTTGGAGCGACTCCAGCCAATGCTCCAACGAACGGCGGCGCCGGATCGCCAGGCACGGCCGGAACTGCTGGAAACACTGGTGCTGCCGGTAACGCCGGAACTGGTGCTGGAGCTGGCGGCGACGGCGCCCTTGGTGCTGCTAACTGGACTGACAAAACAGGCACGGCTGGAACCGCTGGAAATGCCGGTGCAGCAGGCAATGCTGGAACTGGTGCGGGTTCTGGTGGCGCCGGCGGAGCTGCGCCTAATACGTGGCCTAGCTCAGCTGGTGCCGCAGGAACTGCTGGAAACACTGGTGCTGCTGGAAGCGCAGGAACAGGTGCAACTGCTGGTAATCCTGGCGGCGCAGCGCCTGCTAACTGGTCTGGTAGGACCGGAACCGCAGGTAACGCCGGAACTGCTGGCTCTGCGGGTGCTGCTGGAACTGGAGCTGGTCCAGGCGGAAGCGGCGGCGCAGCGCCTGCTAACTGGTCGGGCAAATCTGGTTCTGCTGGTAATGCGGGTGGAACTGCGACCAGTCCATCGATCATAAATACAGCTGTCAGCCTGAAGCCTCGCAACGAATATTCTGTTGCCCTAGGATCTGGTGATACTTCTGTAAACTCATCGTCATTGACCGTTTCTTGGGTCCGCCATTAACTGGAATTTATTATGTCTATATACAACTTTGCGCCGATGCCAACAACAGAGATTTCTGATGTTGATTTTGTTACCTGGCAGAATGCCTTTACACCTGAAGAACTTGATGTTTTAGACTCGTACGCAACTACGATGCTGCCTGTTGATAAAGCTATCATCTCAGGAATGTCTAAAGAAGAAGAATACGCAGCCATTCGTAAAGCAAAAACAGGCTGGCTAGCACTGACACCAGAGACCACTTGGATATATGATCGCCTGGCCTATGTGGCCAGATTGGCAAATGCACAGTATTGGAGATTCGATCTTGGCGGGTTCGTCGAAGATTTCCAATACACAGTCTATGATGAGCCAGATGATCACTATTCTTGGCACATGGATACAGTCAAACAGGCAGCCGGAAAAACCCCGCGCAAGCTGAGTATGGTTCTGCAGCTTTCGGATCCTGCGGATTACTCCGGTGGAGATCTGCAAATCAAAGGCGGACCTACTGACACAACCGTTAAGCGCGAGCGCGGTCTCATTACACTTTTCCCAAGCTATATGCTTCATCGTGTGACGCCTCTTGAATCTGGCGTCCGGAAATCACTAGTGGTCTGGATTAGCGGGCCCCCATTCAAATAGGAGAAATCTCATGAAGGTAACTAACGTTGCACTATACGGTGGGCTTGATGACACCGTGGCAGAAACCGCTGCTATCAAATCGTATCTAGATTCCCTAGGTATCGAATACGCGAATCTTTTCTACAGCGATTCCTCACAATTCGAAGCCGTCCTAAAGCCGGTTAACACCTGGTTTGATGACAAGGAAATTACCAAATTCCCATTTGTTATTTGGGACGTTACAGATACGACTGGTGCAGTCACCCGCAAAGTCGCGATGAACCTCAAGGAGGTTAAAGCCTCAAATTTACAGCCGACGAGCGGATCCACAAAATAAATGTGATGGAGGCATTCGACAGCCTCCCTCCCGACCTTCGCTCGTTTATCCGTGAGCTCGACTTCAATATACTCGATGATCACATTCTCGGTGGCGAGAAAGAGATGAGACGTGTTAAGAGACTGCTTGACGCAGGTGTGAAACCACAATTTTATGCAACAGGACTAAACTGATGAACCTCGTATCGGCATTGAAGACGCCAGAGATTGAATTCCTATGTGACGCAGATGACTGGGACGTTATTCCTAAGCCGTACCCTGCAAAGAAACTAGTCCCAGACTGGTTCAAAGCTCTGCCAATGAAACTGCATGACGGCCTAGAAGCTTCCACTATCAAGAGGTGCAACCCATTCCTAGACGCTATGTCGATGGGTTACATCATTCCGCTTGCGGCCGATGTGGAGTTCACGGTCAACGAAGATTGCTCTGGCGTGGAATACAAGTGGAGCTTCTACAAGTCCATGATCGAGAATCATGGCAAGAACCAAATCACAACCGACAAGGCTCCAAATCCGTTGATGCCTAAGCCGCCGATCAAGTTCATGAACTACTGGATCATCAAGCTGCCCAAAGGCTATTCGGCCATGTTCATTCCGCCTTTGAATCGACCTGATCCACGGTTCCAATGTCTGGCAGGCGTGGTAGACTGTGATGGTTATTTCGAATACGTAAACTTTCCGTTCACATTCAATCAGCCTAATTTCCATGGAATCCTGCCGGCCGGAACACCTTTGGTTCAGGTCATTCCTTTCAAGCGTTCGGACCTGGATCTGAAAACAGTGACCAGGCAAATGAAGAAACCGGATCTGGATCTCTTGGCTCTCACCCGTCGTAAGAGAATGTCCCACGAGAGTCACTACCGGGACAATGTCTGGACCAAGAAGTAAATAAATAGGGGGTAACCCCAGGAGAAGTCAATGGCAGTGCCAACAACTAGAGCCGATTTTAAGGAATATTGCCTGCGTGCCCTAGGGAAGCCAGTCATCGACATCAACGTGGCTGATACCCAGGTAGAAGATCGTATTGACGAAGCCCTAAGCTATTACGCTGACTACCATTTCGATGCGTCCGCTGTCGTCTACTATAAACACCAGATCACGACTCAGAATATCACTGACAAATACATCACGCTTCCAGAGAATATCTTGGGAGCTGTTCGCATATTCCAACTCGGCGGCTGGGGTATGACGTCCACGAATGACATTTTCAACATCAACTATCAGATTGCTCTGAACGACCTATACACCCTGGCCAGTTCCTCCATGATCCCGTACTACATGCTTCGTGAGAAGTTGGGTCTCATGCAAGAAATGCTGGTCGGCCAGCAACTCATCCGTTACGAGCGCCACCGTAACCGCCTTCACGTTGACATGAACTGGGAAAAGGTTGAAGCTGGACAGTATCTTGTGGTTGAAGCGTACGAGGTCGTCGACCCAGCTGTGTTCGCTGACGTTTGGAAGGATCGCTGGCTCTATCGCTATGCTACAGCCCTGATCAAGAAACAATGGGGCCTTAACCTCACTAAATTCGTAGGCGTCCAGATGCCAGGCGGAGTCCAGTTCAACGGTCAGCAGATTCTTCAGGATGCTCAGGACGAGATCCGAAAGATGGAAGAAGAGATGATCACGACCTACTCGCTTCCACCATCTGATATGGTTGGCTAAGGACACATAGTGACCACAAACCAATATTTCAATAATTACAGTTCAGCAAATGAGCAGCTTCTTCTAGAGGATCTGATCATTGAGTCTATTCGTATGCACGGCCTGGATGTTTATTACCTGCCGAAAAAGACCGGTAACTTTGATGAGATTTACGGCGAGGATGCAGCGGTGTCGTATGATACAGCCATCCCGATCGAAATGTATGTCAAGAATGTAGATGCATTTGGGGGCGATGGCTCCTTCATGTCTAAGTTCAACATTGAGATCCGCGATCAGATGACGCTTACTGTTGCTAGGCGCGTCTTTACTGATACTGTTGGAACGCCGGAAGGTATCCTGCGACCAAATGAAGGTGACCTTATCTGGTTCCCGCTGAACGATAAGATGTTCAAGCTTCAATACTCTGATGAAAAGTCAATGTTCTACCAGCTCGGCGGGCTGCAGACCTGGGATCTTACAATGGAGATGTTTGAATACTCCAATGAGAAGTTCACGACTGGTATTGCAGAGATCGACGACATTGAATCGAGACATAGCCTGGCGCTCACGTCGTTTGCTATTCTTACCGATGGTGGTCTACCTATTACCGATGACGGCGGATTCTACATCATCAACTCTGAATACGAAGACACGGTTGAGGATGAACTGGATCCATTCTTCGATAACGCTGAAATTCAAACTGAAGCGGATGCTTTGCTTGATTTCACTGAAGGCAATCCATTTGGAGATGACTACTAATGCTAGGCAACCAAACATTCGATCATAATATGATCAGGAAGTATGTCGTTGCTTTCGGCACACTCTTCAACGAAATCTTTATCAACACGAAGGACGGCGACGAGGTAATCAAGACCTTGAAGGTTCCGCTGTCCTACGCTGAAAAAGACAAGCTGATGGCCAGGGTCCTCGGTGACCCTGAGATTGACAACAAAGTGGCTGCTACGCTTCCACGCATGTCATTTGAGATGACCAATATCTCCTACGATGGATCTAGAAAATTCTCCAAGATCATGAAGGTCGGAAGATCCGGGCCTGACTCCGGAGTCTCTACCTTTAATCCCGTCCCGTATAACTTAAACTTTTCGTTATACATAGCTGTGAAGAATACCGAAGACGGCACTAAAATCGTCGAGCAGATTCTTCCTAACTTTACTCCAGACTGGAACGTCACGGCCAACCTCGTTCCAGGCCTCGATGCAAAGGTCGATATCCCGATCATCTTGGATAATGTGTCCAAGGAAGATTCCTACGAGGGTGATTATAAAACTCGGCGTGCCATTATCTGGACGTTGAACTTTACGGTCAAGGGCTATATCTTCGGTCCACTGACCGACCGCAAGCGCATCGAGACGGCCATCATTGACATCTTCGACGACAACAAGGTTCCAGCGGCACTGGCTGCCACGATAACCACTACAGTTGACGGTGTAGACATAGAAGAGTTCTAATGCCTGACGACGATATTTCCAAATTTCTTGGTATGAAATCAATCGATGAGGTCATTGCAAATAAGCAAGAGATCATCGAATACAAAGAGCAGCTCCCGGCTGACAACTACAAAGTCGATCCTCGCAAGGATGAAGACTTTGAGAGTGCTCGCGATATAGTTAAAGATGTTCTCAGCATCGGCACAGCTGCCCTTGAAGAGATGGCCGCTATCGCACAGCAATCTCAGAGCCCAATGGCGTACGAGAAGCTAGGTGCACTCATGAACTCCATGACAGCAGCATCCAAAGTTCTTCTGGAAATCCACAAAAAGAAGAAGGAGATCGACAAAGCCGAGATCGATACTCCTGCCATTGCCGATGGTGCTGGAGAACAGACTGTTGTCCACAACAACCTCTTCGTTGGATCTACCCGTGACCTTCAAAACCTAATCGAAGACATGAGGAAGAAGAACGAGGAGAAGGAAGACAACGATGAGTAATCTCGACACGGTCGGGATCGACAACATGAAGTCCTACAACGGCAACCCGCTGCTGAAGCGGGCTGGCGTTAAGGTCAATTGGACTCCTGAACTCATGGGCGAGTGGCTTCGATGCGCCGAGGACCCGCACTACTTCATCGAAACCTACATGAAGATCATCAACGTTGATGATGGCCTTGTCAAATTCAAACTTCATGACTATCAGGTCGACATGCTCGACGCCATGGTCAATAGCCGATTCACGTGTTTGGCCACAGCCCGCCAGGTTGGTAAGTCTACCGTTACGGCCGGGTTCATCACCTGGTTCATCCTCTTCAACAAAGAAAAGACTGTTGGTCTCCTGGCCAACAAAGAAGCTACGGCCATTGAAATCCTGGGCAAGGTTCAACTCGCGTATCAGCACCTTCCGGCTTGGCTACAACAGGGTGTCAAAGAATGGAACAAGGGTTCCTTCGTCCTTGAGAATGATTCTCGTGTTATCGCTGCTGCTACGTCTTCGGACGCCATCCGTGGTTATGCCCTCTCGATGCTGTTCATCGATGAGGCGGCGTTCATTGACAACTGGGATGAGTTCTTTGCATCCGTTTTCCCTACAATCTCCTCGGGTAAGAAAACCAAGATCGTCCTCGTCTCGACTCCAAACGGCCTGAACCACTTCTGGAATATCGTAGACGGCGCTCGGAACAAGAAAAACAAGTACTCGCTGGTTGAAGTCAGATGGGATCAGGTCCCGGGCCGTGATCATCAATGGAAAGCCGATGTCCTTCAAGGTATGGGTAATGACTTAGTAAAGTTTGCCCAAGAATATGAAGTAGAGTTTGCCGGTTCGTCTGGTACCCTCATCTCAGGATCGAAGCTTAAAGAACTAGTTGCTCAAACTCCTCTGATGGAAGCTGACAATGTCACACAGTATAAAAAGCCAAGACCTGAACATGCTTATTGTGTGATCGCCGACGTTTCTCGTGGTAAAGGCCTTGACTATTCTGCTTTCCATATCATCGACATTACAGAAATGCCGTATCAACAGGTCCTGACTTTCAGATCTAATCAAATTGTCCCGTACGATTATTCTGAAGTCATTCACCGCCTGGCCAAGATGTATAATGAAGCCGTAATCTTAGTAGAGATCAATGACATCGGCGGCCAGATTGTCGATGCCCTTTATCATGATTTCGAATACGGCGGCGTTCTGGGTACGGAAAATGCTGGCCGATCCGGTAAACGAATCTCCTCGGGGTTTGGTGGCAAGACTGAGCTAGGAATTAGGACCACGAAATCCGTCAAGAACGCCGGTTGTTCTTTGATCAAGCTACTGATCGAGCAGAACCAGCTCGTCATCCATGACAAAGAGACCATCTCAGAACTGAACACCTTCTCGAAGAAAGGCGTTTCGTATGAGGCCGAGCCGGGAAAGAACGATGACCTGGTCATGGGTTTGGTTTTGTTTGGCTGGCTTTCAGGTCAGGACTATTTCAAAGAGTTAACCGATATCAACACGATGGTTAATTTACGTGAAAAATCAGAAGAAGACATCGAATCTGCCATGCTTCCATTTGGTTTCTTCAGTAATGGTATCGACGACGAAGAGGAAGATGGCTCAGCCATCCACAGTTTCTAGTTTTATAAATACACTAGGACAATTTAGACCTCTAGAGGAGATACAACATGGCATTCAGCGTTTCAGCGGGTGTGAACATTTCTGAGATAGACCTCACTACGATCGTGCCTGGTA
>Ga0181350_1000431_pt1 | contig 12293 bp, 16 predicted proteins | sample Su13VDMM110DCMD_FD_130105 | JGI IMG/M metagenome (GOLD analysis project Ga0181350, IMG submission 130105) | Freshwater viral communities from Lake Michigan, USA - Su13.VD.MM110.DCM.D | ecosystem: Environmental > Aquatic > Freshwater > Lake | place: USA: Michigan | collected 2013-07-16
GGCTTAGTGCCTTGATTGCCTTTTCCGGGAGATAACGCTCTCCTGTCTTTGACGATGGCTTTCCGCTTTTGGTTCTCCATTTCTGATCTCCCCAATTTTTAAGCGACTGTTGCGGGGCTTTCAATCTTTGTAGCCTCCGCCCTTAGCTTTGTAGTTCTTTGCTAAAAGCTGCGCTTTACGAGCTGACCACTGACCTGCCCCTGTACCTTGAACCGCACGAGCCTTAATGCTTTCAAACATAGATTTACGCATTCCGGGCTTGGTGTAGTTACCAGCAGCATTAACCTTCCCACCTTCTTTGTACTGCGTGAAGTCGGTGTTATCCCGACGCGCTTTTTTCTTAGCGCCGGGCATCTTGGAAGGGTTAATTGCACCCATACCGCGTGAGGCTCTCATTAGCAGGTCCGTCCACCTTTGCGCATCTTTTTGTTACCAGCCATGACAATTTGCTTGCCTTTGGTTTTGCCTTTCATAGCAACACCGTCTTTACTAGGAGCTGCAGTTTTAACTGCACCCATTGATGTCATGCCGCCATTAGCCATTTTTTTCATAGCCATTTTGCCGCCATCAGCGTAACCACCCATTGCCATTTTTTTAGCTGGTTTGTCACTTGATTTTTTCTTCATCATTGCCATGAAACCTGCATTCATTTTCGTAGCCATACCGCCTCCTGATTTAGTAAATTCCTTACCCACACTCTGCGGCACACCGGCCTTTTTGGCAAACGCAGGGTTGTGAGCTACCGCCTGCATAAACCTTTCCTGCTTTGCACTAACGCTAGGCACGAGTCTTGCCCCTAATAGCGCAACCATCTGCACGGGCTGACGCTGACTTTACCGAACCGCCTTTTTTCTTACCTGATATTTTGTCCAGAGCAAACTGCCCTACTTGGTTTATTTTGCCCATCACTGCGTCCCCTAATTCCGAACGCCTTCTATTTAATTTTCGTTCGTCCTGTGCTTCAGATTTACGTTTATCCGACGCATCGCTAAATTGTTTTGAAACCGCATCAGCCCTAGTACCGCTTTCTGGAACTCCAGCATTAGCTTTGTCTACCATCGCAGAACGTCTACGCGCTTCGCGTGAAGCAGTAGCTTCTCTGTCAGACATCAAACGATCTAAAGAAGGGTTCCGGCTTGAATCAGACGAACCAGCTTGTCCGCGTTTCATTACGGAAGAAGCTGGTTGAAAATTTTTTTCTTCAGCTTCAAGTTTTGCATAATTTCTAGCTGATTGTTCAGCACTTACCTTTGATGCATCTGGACGAGGCTTTGGTTTGTTTGGGCTAACTGTAGTAAATTTTCTAGTTTTTGGAGCATAAGTATCGCTTTCATCTGGGGCCGCTTTACCAGAAAAAATACCTTTACCCGCCGATTTCATTTCTTCAACATCAGGCCCTGTGCTTGCAAAGTCTTTAACAATGCTTTCTCCGTCGCCAGCAAATTTTTTAACTTTACGTTTCATTAGGGGGTCATCCTTCCTGTAAAAAAACCAACAACAGCGGTAATAGCGCTTATAGCGCCTCCTGCCATCATCAATACTTTCCAGCCGCCTCTAGCTTCAGACAGCGTTTTGTCTATGTCTTCCAACGATTTACGAATGGCTTTAATATCTTCTTTCATTGCATCCATATCATCTTGCAAATGAGCTATGTCATTTGCGTGCGTTGCAAGTTCTCTGGCAGTTTGTATGTCGTCAACCATGTCAGCACTTCCACGCTCTTAAAGATTTATTAATCCGACTGTTCGGGTCGTTCGCGGTTTTGGACGAAGTCAGCTTTTTCTTCATGCCGGTCATACGCGCACAGAAGGAGTCCTTGCGGGAACCGCCCTCTGGTTGCGGGGCTTTTAAACCCGGCTTCCCCGGGTTTGCTTTGTTGTAGGAGGCACGCCCTTTGGCGTTCAATCCGCCCTTCGGGTTCTTGCCTTCTTTGCGAGTCCATGCCTGTGTTTTAGCCATAAAAAACAGTAATGCTTGCAAGATTAGTCATAGTTGCAAAGACGTTTGCTGTACACAAAACACCTTCGCCCGGAACAACTACATTAAACGAGTTAGGGTTGGAGTTAGAAGGGATGTCTACTTCCAATACACTAGTAGTCCCGTCTTTTAAAATAACTGTTCCAATTACACTTGCATTAGCGCACATCACCATACCTTTAATTCGAGCGCGTCCCTCAAAGACTACGCCCGAACTATTTAAATGTGATGATTTAACGTCTGTTTGCATAGCCATAATGGCCCCCTATTAGACGTTCTGTTGACCGAACAAATAGTCAGCCACGTAGTACTGAATGGTGCCGCCTACGTCGCCAGTAGCGCTGCTTGAACTGCTAACTGTGATAATCGCTTCTTTAGTAGCAGACATGACTGTGCCCAAACCAGCGCCGTTACCTGTTGAACCCGGAGTAATTGTGATTGGCGAAGTTGCTGTTGCGGTCTGTACCAAATAGCTGGTGTTAGAAGCCGAACCATCAAGCAATACGTAGCCGACGTTAATGGAGCCAGCAGTAGAAGGGTTAGTAATCATTACCGACGTAACAACTGCGTTAGCAGGCAGAACAAGTACGGCAGTTTGGCTAGAAGCTACAACAGCGTTAGATAGTGTTACTACGTTAGCTGTGTAAAAAGTTGCAGCCATAACCATTGAGCCGCAATAAGCTGAACGATCAGAGGTATCGCCGCCTGAACGCCAAATAGCTTGGGTAGTAGAAATTCCCATAATAAATTGTCCTCTTCATGCGAGTTAGGTGTTGGCAGTCTGCATGAAAGTCAGCCGGGACTGTCTGCCAAACCGGATACCCCGGAATAGTTCTTTTATACCATACAAGAAAGGGGGGCGAAAGCCCCCCTCACTCAATTACGCACCTTGCGAACCGAACATGCCTAGCGGGTCAGACCAGCCAAACGAGTAACGCTCACGAGCCTTGTAACGTACGTTACCAGTATCAAAATCACCGTCCATACCAGTAGACATTGGCACACGAATAAAGTGCTTCATGCCGTTTGGAACGTCGGTAGTTAAATACCAACCGTTTGTGTCGGTCAAGAAGTGATTAATCGTATAGCCTTCTGGAATCGAACCATTGTTCTTCAACGCGTTGATGTCGTTGTCGGTAGTACCAACACGCAGGCTGGTTTCCAACAAACGGGTCGCAACGAATTGCAGAGCCGATGGGATGATTAATTTACGTGGTTTAGCAGCGATCAACAGGCCACGTTCGTCAGTCCAAGCAGCGATTTGAATAACGGCGGCTTCCAAGGAAGTCTCGTTCAAGTCGGCCTGAGTAGACGGCGTGTTGCTGTTAGTGCCGCCAGATACTAACGGGTGTGCAGTTGAGAACAAAGGTACGCCATCACCGCCGTAGTACTGAGCGGAGTTAGAGAAACCGTTGTTAATAACCGCTGCTGCTTTAACTTGCTTGGTATAAGCCATCGAACGTGCAAGAGCTTTCGTGTAACGAGCCGACAAAGAGTCGTACAAGTTATCTTCGATTGCCTCTTCGGTCAGGGAGAAGCCCTGAGCGATGGTTTCGTGGTTATAGCGAGCAGTCCACGCTTCTTGCGCATTGTCGTAACGAATTGCACTACCTTCGTTTTTGACAGGTGCAGCAGTAAAGCCTGACAGCTTGGTTTCTTCTTCAAACGAACGCTCGGAGGTCTCTGTTTCGTAGAGTTCTTTGTGTTCTTCGCCGTAGCGTGCGTACTCCAGACCGAACAGAGCGTTCAGGCCGGGCAGCAGCTCTTTAAGCAATTGAGCGCGTGAAATAGCCATGGTTTATGCTCCTTATACGCCGGTTGGGTTGAGATACGCATGACCGCCGGTAACCACAGTAGCCACAGTATTACCGGGGCTAGTAAACGTAGAAACCATGAACGGTGCGTTGAACTTACAAATCAGTTCGCAAAAGCCATTTGAACCGTTCGAAGTATCAGGCACGATGTCAACAATACGAACAGGGAACGACGCAGTAACTGCGGTGTTAGCACCGTAAATACCGTTAGTCGAATCGCCAGTAGAGTTTGAGCCAGTATTTTGGCTAATAACAGCGTTTTCGCCTACAACTTGCGAACTTACAAACACAACAGTTGTGTTTGAACAAGTAGCTACTTTAAACAAAATATCAGGGTCATCAACTACGTAAGCTTGGATGTCCGAAGCTGCGGTATTTGCCGGATAAAACTGCGAGAATGTCTTCTGGCTATTGGTAGGGTTAGTGTAAGTACAACCAACGAAGATGCCCACCGGAGTAGCCGTGCTGGTGCCAACATCTTTTTGGATGGTGCCATCAGAAGCCATCTTAACCACGTCGCCATAAAAAATGCCAGTAGCGTAGCCACTAACAATTCTCATCAAACGAGTGGAACCGGCGTACACCTGACCACCGATCAAATTGACCGGTTGAAAGCCATACGGCTTGTCAACTGTAGGATATGCCATAGTTAAACTCCAAAGTTAGAAAATTACTTAATACCCTTGCCAAAACTTGTCGCGGATTTCCGTTCATTGAACAGAGGCATCCTTGGGTCGCTTTGACGCATAAGGTTGTTATCAACCGACTGCATCCAGCCTTCTGCCTGACGTTGGTAATAATCATTACGAGCTTCAACTTTCTTTTTTGGCATCTTGCAAAGTAATAAACCGCCCATTTGCACTTCGCCGTTTTCGTTAGCGTTTAGCTTTAATTCTGGGTGATCTACTGCCCTTACAGGCTCCCAACCCTCACGAATTTGTAATGACACATGAGATGGGATAGCTTGACCAAAAACGTGAGTCGCAATCCAACGGAACTTAAAGTCCGGGTCAGGAATTGGGTCTGGCAGTACGCTCGGCGGTTTATAGTCGTCACGAGTTGATTCTTCGCGTGTTTCAAATTCACGGGATGTGCGGTTAGTAGCCATTTCGGCCCTCCATTTTCATAAGTTCAACGGCATACTGCTTAGTAGTTAAGCCAAGTTTAGCGGCAATTACTTCTTGCGATCTTGTCAACTTAACTTTTTTGGTTGCAGTAGAACGCGCAGCGGATGCGACAACTGTCGCGGCTGGTCTTTTTGAAGTGGATGCGCCTTGCGGCTTTGCAGGCTCCCCAAAAATCTCGGGGAACTTTTCTCTGAGGCGAGAGTCGATTCTCTCGTAGTATTCGTCTGTCCGGGCGTAGTCAGCGCCGTTTTCCGCAGTTAGCCGCTGATGTGCAGCAAGAGCCATCGCGGTGACTTCCTCGTAACCGGGCGCTCCGAACCACTGGTTTTTAGCTTGCCAGCGCAAGGTCTTATCGTCGGGGCGCACCTCTGGTTGAGGCGATGGTTGACTATATACCTGTTCCTGATCGACTTGTAAAGAGGTTGGCCTAAAATTATTTGCTTTGTCCAACCTGATTTTGGCATCTTGCAAGTTTTCTTGCGCCGCCAACATTGCATCAGTATCGTAAGACTCAGCCGCCTCTTTGTATTGTTTCCGAGCCATCTCCAGATCGGCCTCTGCTTTTGACTTCAATACTTCAGCAAAGGTCTGTTCACCAGAATTAACGTACCCGCGCAATTGCTTGTTTTCGTTTACAAGCTGCTGGGCTACCCGAATAGCTTCCTCGCGCTCACGCAGGGCTGTCTCTTTAGCACGGCGTTCATCGTGCCGGGCATGAGCCAACTCTTTGATGCGCTTTTGAACCTTGTCGCTGTACTGCTCAATCTCATCATCAGAAGGGTCAGTTACTTCGCGCTCCAGAGGTTTTCTGCCTCGGTCTTGTTCGGGAGTATCGTCTTCAATTTCGATCTCGACATCGGACTCGGTGCTGATATCAATATCATCGTCTTCCATCCGTATTTCTGGCAGGTCATTATCCCCGCCCTTGCCCGGAATGCTTAGTTCCGTCATGTACTCTTCGGTAGCCATGTGTTTCTCCTTATGCTGCGCGTGCGTAACCGCGTGGGTCTTCTACCGTGCCATCAACTTGATCGTCAAAAATTATACGGAAATCGCGTCCGTGAATTTGGAATCGAGTACCGCTGTAAGCACGAACCAAAACAAAATCACCTTCTTTACACCAAGGACCGCTTGGGAATCTATCTGTGTCTTTGTACGCATCAGGCCCCAACGCTACAACAAACAACACCGTTGTAGTTTGTTCTTCAATGCGCTGTGACAGACTTGCTTTAGCAATAAACGAATCATCAAACGTATCTCCTGCTGGTGGAATTGCGCACAAAATTTTGTGCCCAGTAGGTTTTGGTAATTGACGTGCTTTATCTTCATCGCCGGGCGAATCAATTGTTTCGCCTGTTAAATCTTTTTCTTGTTTAATCAAGTCTTTCAAATACTGCGGGAGCATTAAATCACTCATCGAAATCATCCTTTGTGGCTTTCTCAGCAAGGTCAAGTAAATGGCGCTCTGCGATAGCTAGACCTTGAATTACACCGCAAAGCTTTGTATAAGCAGCAAAATCAGCACAGGCACCGCCTGCTACATCATCAGCGTAGTTGTTCATATCGTCCCGAATTTTTCTGCGCAAGATGTCAACAAACGACGTGTACTCCTGTAGGGTTGTCATTTAGTTCCTTTTGACTTAGGTTGGGGTTTGTTTAGCTCTTGCCGACGAAACTCCATGTCAGCTTTAATTTTTGCAATGTCCGTCCCCATGCGAACACCTTCAATTTCGTTAGAAGACGCAGCCTTTGCTTGGTCGAATTGAGATTTCATACCCAACTTCATACCTTCCAACTCAAACTGCGCAGAAACTTTTTCTCTTTCAAGCTCAAGTTTGTCTGCTTGTGCAGCAGCGTCTGCTGCAATTTTTGCTTTCTTAAGCTCAAGCTCTTGTATCTTGAGTTGAAGCTCTTGCATCTGCATTTGAAGAACCGGGTCTTGTTGGTTTTGTTGCGCTTGTGCAGCGGCGGCTTGTTGTGCAACTTGGCCTTGGCTGTTTTGTAGAACGATAGGTGCGGCTTGTGCAATAAGCCGTGATAGCTGTACTTCTACAGCAGGGTCTAACTTATCGTCAGGCATTGGTAAATCAGCGCCCAACGCTTCTTGTATCTTGTTGCGATATGCAAAGCCTAAGTGTTCTGCAATGTGCGCCATCATCGCCTGTTGAATCATCGGCGCTTGTGGGTTTTGTCCCATCATCTGTTGAATCAACGGGTCTTGCACAGCAGCCATGTGTACTTTGATGTGTGCTTCGTGGTCTTGGTACATAAACGCTTTCACAGGCTTTAACTTCAGCACGTTCATGTTTTCTGTTATTGGGTCTTGTGGCGTACGATCGTCCTCCATCGGCACCAACTTATTGGCGTTTTTTATGCCTAGTACGTCCAGCATCTGACGATGCAGCACAGGCATGTCGTATATCTGTGGCGCAGTCTGCGCTAGTTGCAACACCGCTTGATACTGAACAACCCGCTGCGACATCGTTGCAGCATTAGGGTCAGAGACAGGAATGATCTCTATGTCTTCGTAGTCAGATTTTTTAGCGCGTCTGTTGCCAGATGTAGGCTCGTACTCGTAATCTTCAGGCGAGTAGTCACGAATAATTGCTGCTAGGAGTTGGAGTTCTTGTTTGAGGGCGTAGTGGACTCGGGCTTGAACGGCAGACATAACCTTGAGCGTTCGTTCAAGTATGGCAAGAGTTGTTCCCACCGGAGTATTAGCCGACATATCGGACACTTGGATGTCGGCAGTTGCTGCGAAACGTCGGCCTTCCTCAACGATAGTACCAAGGAGTTGGAATAGAGTAGCCGATGGTTCTTTGTAAGGTAGCGGCAATATGTTGTCACGGATAGCTCCTGAACCTGTATCTACGTCTCGCCATTCGCCCGGAGCGATTGGTGTGTCATCGCCTTTAATCCGAAGTCCTCGCGATTTAAGTCCTCCGGGGAGATTGCTGAGAGTTCCCGCATCCACGAGTTGTCGCATAAGGCTGGTGGCTGACTTGGCGTAACCACCGATGAGATGAAACAGCCCGAAGCCGTAGGGACCAAAGCCGGGAATATATTGGTAGTGAACAAAATGTTGCCTCTTTAGTTTGAGATCATCGTCTTCTAACCAGTTGCGACGAATAGATAATATGTCGTCGGAACCTTTAAGTATTGTCACCACGTATGGCAACGCTATGCCGGTAGGTTCACCGTCTTCATCAACATCTTCATAGCCGGGCAAATCTAAGTCAACATGCACTTCATACAGCTCGTAGCGGTCATCAAACGCCGCTGACATGCCTGACTCTTTGTCTTTCTTCTGTTGTGTTTCGTTGGTTACTTTAGGCGGCTCCCCTAAATCAAGGTCGCGATAAAACCCAGCTTTTTGCAATTTTAAAACGTCATTCTCGTTCTTGCGCATGCGATGTGTTAGACGCTGGCATGTTTGTAGTTCTGTCGTGCCGTAAGGCAGGATGATGTCTTCTGCTGATACGTAGACCGATGTTTGACGATCTAGTGTGGGGTCTACATACACTTTTTTAAACGCGGAGCCGATGGCAGGTAAAGAGAACAGCATGCGTTCATGTTCAGGACGAAACTCTTTCATGACCTCAGTCAATTCGTAGTTCATGTCCTCTTGCACACGCTCTGCAATCTCTTTCTTCTCAGGTGTTTCTTTACCTAAAATCTTGGCCTTGGTTGGTCCTTTAGCTGGGAATGTTTCTGTAATTGTTTCTGATTGAAAACGAACAACAGCTTCAGTAATCATAGGGTGAAACACGCCGCACGCGCCTGACCACGGTTCAGTACGTTCTTCGTATTTCAAACCTAACAGCGTCAAGCCTTCTTTATAGGTATCTTCCCAATCCTTGCGTGAAGCCAAGTCGTTACGCACGTCATCCAAAATTTCGCCGACAAGCGACTGCAACTCGCTCTCATCAATCTCTTCTGCAAGGTTGGCGTTAAAGTCTTCTTCCTCTTCTTCGCCCGGTTCAATTTCAATTTCCATGTCGCCAGCTTTAATACGCACGGCCTCTGGGTCTTCAATCTCAATCTCTATGCCATCTTCTTCTGCGTCGGCTGGCATGCCCAAGGGGGCAGCGTACAGGGCTTTATCTATCGACATGGTGCGTCCTTAATAGTATGCGTGTGACTTGCGTTTAAAAAATGTCGGTTCATCCTCGTAGTCGCTTGGCAGACTGATGAAGCCGCCTTGGCGATAGCGCAGTAGCGCTTGGGACACCGTATCAACATAGTCGTCATGCTCTCCCACAGGGAAGGCTGCGACCTCCTCAATCACTTCTCTTGCCCATCGTGTGTCTGGTGCCCACACTTTGCCGCTATGGAAGAAGTCGGCAACAGCGTTAAGACGGGCGGTTTTGTCTGTGGTGCCTTTGACACGTCCTCGGCTGGGGGTGAATTCATCAACGGGGATTCCCATTGCTCTGAGTTCTTGGATAAGTGGTGCGCCTGCTGCCTTTTTCTCCACAATGAACGCATCTGGCTCCCACTCCTTGTAATGTTTTAAAGCAGTTGCCTTTAATTCAGGGAACTGCATCCGGTCTTTGAACGCGTCTAGCAATATCAGGTTAGGTGCGCCGTTGTCCTCGTCGTTATACCAAACGCCCCATGTAGTACACGCGCTATAGTCGGCTGATGTTTTGGATTCATGCGCCGTATCCCAGCTCTGAATGACGTAGCTACACTCTGGCGGCTCATCATCCTCCCAAACTTTCCATGAACCGCGCCCAATAATGGCTGACACGTCCGATGTTGGGTTCTGCATGTACTGCGCGTTCCAAAACCGGGGGTCTAAGTTAGCTTTTTTGGCTTGTAACATCTCCAACGGCCACTGCTCAGGCCACAACGACTTCTCTTCCGGCGTTCCCTCGTTAAATATGGCAGGTAACTCCACAATTTCCCACGTATCCGCGTTTGGGTTCTTAATTTGGTAGTCAATTAAGCGTCCGGTCAGGTCAACCATACTCCAACGCGTCATAATTACAATAATTGCGCCGTTTGGCATCAGACGTTGCAGCGGACCCTGCTGGAACCACGCCCATGCGGCATCAAATGCACCGCGGCTGTTGGCTTTCATGTCCTGTTCTGAGTGTGGGTCGTCAATTACAAACAAATCAGCACCACGACCAGCCAACGCACCACCCACACCGGCTGCATAGTACTGGCCTCCGGCGCTAGTTGACCATTTACCGGCGGCTTTCTGGTCGTCAGCTACCTTAGTTTTGGGAAAAATGTCTGCGTATTCCTCGGACTCCAGCAAATTTCGCACGCGACGACCAAAATCCTCAGACAAACCCGCGGTGTGGGTGCCCATGATGATCTTTTTCTCGGGGTATTTGCCAAGGAAGTAGGCGGGGAACAGGTAGGAGGAAAACTCTGACTTACCCATACGTGGCGCGATGTTGATAATCACGCGTTTTTTCTTACCGTCAATGACGTCTTGGAAGATTTTGGCTAGCTTCCTGTGATGGGGGCCAATCTTAAAGCCCGGATAAACCTGTGTCGCAAACCCAAGTACTGAATCTTGAGCAGCTTTCTTACCCGCACGGTTCGCCCTCTCCTCCAGATCAGACAGCAGTTCTGCTTTCTCCTGCGCTGAGAGCGTAGGTAGTATCTTGTTAAGCGCTGCGATTTCATGCTGGTTCAGGTTCATCGTTGGCCTTCGGCGTTTCCTCTACGTACATAACGTCAGTTATATCCACGATTTTTGCCATGCGTTCTAGCTTCTCTTTAATGCGACTATCTAGTTCAAAATCCGACAATACATTATTTTTAACTTCTACCCGATCAGTAAATAACGCAACCTCTGTTACCTTACCCAACAGTTCAAGCGCACGTAGCCGTATCTTGGCATCAGGGTGTTTTGTTTCCTCCACCAACTGCGCTACTGCATAGCCCCTAATCTCCTTAGCCTGTTCAACAAAGTGCCAATCGTACGCAGTTAACATTCCAACAAGATGCTTTACCGCTTCTGGCGTGGTCACTTTCGTTAACGCCGTTTTTTTAGTTTTGGGGTCTTGGTCTTGGGTTAGTACAGCGAACGCTTGTCTGGCGCTGTCTTCCTGAATCTGGTCTGTTATGTCTTCGTCGGATACCGCGCCCAGTTCTTCAAGCCATTTAGCCGTTTCAACTTGTGCGTCCATCAGTTGTTCAGGGCTTGCTTTGGAGAAAGGCGTAGCCACCGGCGCGTTGAGAACGTCGGGAGTAAAAACAGTTTCATCTAATAAATGCTCTAGCATAGGCGCTGACCATTGCAGTCACGTTGGGCGGAGTATATACTCAGTTTTGCGGTTGTGTAAATTTTTACATGATTGCTGTCTCCGTGGTTGGAGATGTTGTTCTCCGCTTTGGCGGAGATGTTTCTCGCTTAGGGCAACGGCCCTTTCAGGCCCCTACTTCGGTGGGGGCTTTTTTTATGTGTGTTTGTCAAATGTTAGACAAGTTCCTATTTGATTTTTTATAGAAATTTTTGTGTTATTTATTTGACTACTTGCTCATGTTTTGCTTTTTTTGGGTATGTTATTGAATTTGAAACAAAAGTGAGATTGCGTGTGGGGAATAGTGATCTATGGCGACGCCGCTTCGCTGCTGTGGTTGCTTGGGTGGGGGTATGGTGGGGTTCGCTCTTAGGGAATAACACGTTAAAAAATAACGTGTATGGTAAAATATAGTTGTCGGTTTGAGAGCACTTCGCTCTGCAACGACGTCAAGCGGGACAAGTTGTCCCGCTTAGCTTTTTGAGGAGAACCACCATGTCACAACGTAAGCACTCGCAGTTGTTTGACTGCTTTGACGTACTGTCATTCGATCAATCAGACATCGATGCAATCGTAAGCGAAGCCAAGTCACTTGGCGCAAAGACTCGTGCTCAAGCTAACGAGTTGATCTTGCTTTGGGCGCACGATCGTTTCGGTATCAAGATCGTTGACACGCTCGACCACAAGAAGAAAGTCAAAGGCTTTGACCCTGAGCACCCAGACTTTCAGGCTATCAAGAAGCGCAAGAACCGTATCCTTGCTCGTATGGGATTCGGCGTTAAGACCACAAACCATGTGTTAGACAAAGACCCTTTGCTTGCAAGCGCAGAGCGTTTTGCTAAGTCTCACACTACCGCGCAGATTAAGAAGTACATCAAGTTCTTGCAGGAGCAAATCTAAGCGAGACACGTTGTCCCGCTTTCAACCGAACCGCGCAGGGAATCACCCCTCTGCGCGGGATTTAATCCATGTCTAATAGGAGAACCACCATGTCTGAAAAATTAGAAGACAAACTAGCAACGCTAGTATCACTAGCCTTTGACGCACACCAACAAGCGGCAAAACTTGGCATTGACAAAGCAACCGTAAAACAGATATTCAAAGCATAC
>Ga0181350_1000436_pt1 | contig 12171 bp, 13 predicted proteins | sample Su13VDMM110DCMD_FD_130105 | JGI IMG/M metagenome (GOLD analysis project Ga0181350, IMG submission 130105) | Freshwater viral communities from Lake Michigan, USA - Su13.VD.MM110.DCM.D | ecosystem: Environmental > Aquatic > Freshwater > Lake | place: USA: Michigan | collected 2013-07-16
TCTAATAGCGGGTATGAGGGTAGGTAATAACTGCGATTCGGGCTTGACGAAGGGGGTTGGTGTGTTATGGTAAGGGCATGAAAGAAACCAACGCACCAATGACGGAAACCCGGAAGGCAGATTACTTCACCTCAATCAAAATCATCTCGAAGCATGATTCGCTTTCTGAGGCGGTAAAGGCGAGTGGAATGGATTTGAGCTATAACTTGAAGGATGCTCAGTCGGACATTCGCCACACCGAACGGACCGGCGGTGGGAAGGCTTTTGTTACTTCGGAAGGCGTCTTTTATTACTATGAGTGCGACATCAGCTTGTTAAACAAATTCACTCCCTTCATCAGTTGCATATCTTGTTCACCATTCTCGGTCGTTTGGATGAATGAGGATGAAACCGAAATTCGTTTTTCGGTTCGCCAGTTGAAGAAATGCAAAGAAACCCGGTTGTTTGCCAAGAAAAACGAATTTCGCCTTTACTCGCGATAACCCCCCAACAAAAGAAAGAACCAAAACTATGAAAAAATTCACTACTGATGCGGAATTGATTAAACACCTATTTGAAACCCGTAAGAAGTCACTTGTCCTCATTTGTGAACTCTTGCCTTATGTTGACCGTGATCGTAGCCACGGCGCAACAAAAGCGTTCCTCAAAGCGTTCCGTCATATAGAACTAATGGCGAAGGATGCTCGCAACCGGAAGAACAAATAATATGCCTTCCCCCATTAAAGCCGTCGGGGTTCCGAGGTCGCTTCTCCGTCAAATTGTGTCGGGTTGTAGCAAGAAAGTGGCTGAGTGTGACCGAAAGGAAAAGCGTTTGGACCCTTCGTGGGAAATGTCCCTTCGTAGTTTGTCCATGCGTCGCTCTTACTACAAGGGTCGGGGCGACTTTGCCCGGGAACTCCTTATGATCGGCGACGCCGTAGAAAAGGGCATGAAAGAAAGGGGGGAAAAATAGAATTTTATCTTGCCAATCGGCATCCTAAAAATACCTTCGCTTGGAGGCTATGAGTAAAAAGAAAAAGAAAGTGGGGGCGCCGAAGTCAAAATTTTCTGACAAGGCAGTTCGCACCACAAGTCTTAACCCATATTTCCGCGATAAATTTCAGTTTAAGAATAAACAAGTTTATCTTTCGCGGGAATACGCTTTGGCGAAGTCCCGCGAGCGTTCCCGGATTCTAAACTTAAAAGTCCGGGCCTTGGGCAAGCTAAAGCCGAAAAAGGCCGACCGGGGCAAGTTGGCGTTCTATCGTGTCAAAATCGAGCGCAAAGGGGGCAAGGCGGTCGTAAGGGTTACTCGCATTAGGGGTAGGGCCTTGCTTCGTACTCCGGTCTATGTCCTAAAAGGTGGGAAGAAAAGATTCCGCATTCTAAACCCTTATGACTCAAAGACTTTGGCAAAGGGTGTTATGCCTCGCCCTTCGGCTCAAAGGCTCGATACGCTCGATGTTCGTCGGATTCGTCGGCGCCGTATTGATTACCAGCAGTACATTGAGAAAACCGAAAAACTATATCGCAAAAAGTTTATCTCTAAGCCGGTCACACCTAAAGTATTGAAAATTCTCAAGACTCGCGCCGTTCTTGAGCCGTCCGGAACAACGGTGTACACCGTTCTTACCCCGGGCGGTAATCTCGACCGGTTCTACAAATCGGTTCTCACCATTTGGATCGACCTTGTTCGCGGGCAACGCAAACAGATGTCGTGGAAAATTTTGGGCAAGGCGTATCTATCCACCGGAAAGATTATTGATTTTGAACCGCAGGCCCTTTCTACAAACCGGTTCTTTGAGCTTGGCGCGAAGGGGCTTGGTCGCGCCGTTGGCGAAACGAAATCTGCCAAGCGTGTCTATTCGACCCCCTTCCTATTTGACCTCTACTCGAAATATCTGCATTCCGGGCTTTCGGGGGCCTTGGCCTCGGAGGGTCTTTTCAGCCAATCCTCGATTCGCCGAATAAAATCCCGCCCCTACAATTTTGGCAAACCTCAAAGCCAATGGGAAACTAGGTCGAGCGATGGCGCGAGATTGAATTGGCCCGGAAATCCTAAAGTATCTTGGAAACCCGCCGAAATTCAGAAAATAAGTTTCATATTCAAACAGTCGGCAACTCCTTAATGGAACCATTCTTAGCCTGCGATACCGAAGATAATTCCGCCGAACTTATGGCGGAAGGGCGAAGCGGTTTTGAAAAGCAAGTCACCCAATGCGCCGGGATCGCTTCGGACGGCGAGCAGTACCACAACAACGGCGACATCGAAAAATTCATTGAATGGATGATGAGCCGGGATGCAAACCGGATTTACTTTCACAATTTGCAGTATGATCTTGGAAATCTTTTCTCCGACCGCCTTCACGAATTTTCCCTCACGATGGTTGGTGGGCGCCTCATCAAAGCACAATGGCGCGGGAAAACTTTCGTGGATTCCTTCAACCTCTTTCCGACCCGCCTCGCCGACCTTGGCGATGCCATCGGACTAGAAAAATTAAAATTCAATCCCTTATCCAAAGAATATGTCATGAGGGATTGTCAGATTATTCACGATGCGCTGAAACATTTGCAAGAAACCCTTAAAACCTTCAAGGTCAAAAAGATGCCCAATACTCTCGGGTCGATGTGTGTCCGGGTGTGGAAAGGTATGGGCGGAAAGAATTGGTCGTGTTTTTCGGAAATTTGTCATGAGTCGGTTTATGGCGGGAGGGTCGAACTATTTTCTAAGGGTGGCGAAGGGTGCGTTATGTGGACCGACATCAATTCTCTTTACCCTTGGGCTATGACTCAAAAATATCCGGATGAATGTATTCAAACCCGGGACATGAAAGAGTATGGATTGACGGAGGCGACGGTCGAAGTCCCTCACCAACCTTATGCCCCTCTACCATATAGGACAAAAGAATCGGACGGGTTCTCTGGTATTTCCGAAGGGTCGATTCTTTTTCCTTGCGGGAAGTTCACCGGGACATGGACAAACCACGAACTGCGAAACGCCGTAGAAAAGCATGACGCAAAAATTATCAAAATACATTCCTCCTTTGGCACCGATAAATCATCAGATTATTATTCTGATTTCGTAAAAAAGTTCTACAAACGCCGACTCGAATGCAAAACCCCTGCCTACAAGCTGATCTATAAACTACTGATGAACAACCTTTACGGACAACTCGGAATGTCCGGCAAGGTGATAAAAACTTGTAAGCTGACAGAAAAGGACCTTCACCTTATTAAGACCGGGCGCCTAAAAGTTCAAACCCTTGGCTCGAATGTTTTGAAGGAATTTTTCATCCCCCTGCCCGACCATTGTAATTATCTCCATGCCTCCTATGTCACAAGTTTCGGGCGCTTGCGATTACTTGAATGTATGCGAAAGGTTCCGCCGGAAAATATGGTTTATTGTGACACCGACTCCTTGTTTTTCTTTGCTAAGAATTGGAAGGCTCCATTCAAAACCGGCGACGGCTTGGGTGACATGAAGCTAGAAGATAAAGGCTCCCGGATAACGACCTATGCCCCAAAAGTTTATTCGATCAATGACATCGTGAAAGCAAAAGGGGTTCCCCGGCACCTCGCGAAGAAGTTCGTCGAGGAAGGCTATGTAGAGTATTCGGCGCCGTACAAACTGCGCGAGGCGGTCACTTTTTACGAGCGAGGCAATCGAAAGAAACTTTCTGTTTGGAGAAAAGTCCGCAAAGAAATGCGGACCAAGTACGCCAAAAAGGAATTGGTTGACGGCGGTTATTGGTCGCCGTTAATCTTAAAACGAGGCTAGTGAAATCGGTGCTTACGCACCGCATGGGCCTTGTACATATACATAAAAAAGAAAGTAGGCAGAAATGGAAAAAAAGAAAAATGGTCTAACCGCAATCGAAACCTTGCCCTCCCCGGCGGAGTTGGCAAAACAAGGTTTTGAAAGTTTGTCGCTACCCGGAGTCTATAAACTCCGTGATTTGCCCGTTGGTGGAGTTATCGACGGCGTACTTCAAGCGATTCTTCCCTCGAAGAATGAGGCGATAAAGCAACCCCTCCTTGAAATGGTTCTAACCAAAGACGGCTCGACCGCCTTGGTGCCATGTCAAGCGGGCATCGCCACCCGCATATTTGACCGGGACACCGGCAAGTGTGCATTCGTGGGCAAGCGCATCCTTATCACCAAGACCGGCCACAAACGGTCGGCTAAGTATAAGGACGAAACCGGTCAAGGTCGCGAGTTTGCAACTTACGATGTGATCGTATCGAACAAATGATTCCTCTCAGCGACAAAACTAACATCGAGTTCAATCTTGATTTTTCGAGTAAGCAAGTAATTCTTATTCAAAAAGGCGAGCTTGGGGTCGAGGTTGGTAGAATTGCGGTCCCTATGGAGGATTTGAAAAAGTGGGGATCGAAATTCAAAGGCTTGGCGTCCTTCATTCCGGGCTTGACAAGTAAGTAGCCCGGTTCATATTGGCGACGGCGCGGGGGTTCCTTCTTTCATCCCTTGCCGTCATTAGCCTCGGAGCCTCCCGGTAGGAGTAAAATCTTACCGGGAGGTTTCTTTTTAGGGGGTTTGTTCGGATTGTTCGGATTGTTTTAGGCCCTATATAGGCCCCATAAAATCATTTCCCGGTAATTTCGGCCTATTTTCGGGGTATTTAATGGGTATTTATGGCCTATTTTAACCCTATTTAATGGGTATTATTTTCTTGCTCCCGGTCGGGTTCCCGGCATAATCGCGGTCATGTCCCCGGTCAAATCACGGTCAAAATCCCGGTCGAAAGTAGAAAAGAGATACGCTCCAACCACTCAAATTAACCAGCAATTCCCCAAGCCACCCCGGTATTACATGGGTGTTTTGTTCTCCGGGAAGGACCGGATACTATTTAATGATGCTTTGTTCTATCATCTCGACAAAAAGACCGTAAGAATAGTCAACCGGGACCCCAAACATCCTTTTGACGGAGAATCTGAGATCGAGAAGATTTCATACCGGGGCCTACGCGATGGGGATGAAATCGACATCGACGAAATCCAATACGCCATCGGCATCGTGACATCCGATACGACTTATGTTTATCGGCTGTTCAACCACGAATGCGACAAGCCCGCAGTATTGAAACTCGACGACAAGGGAAATTTGATCTTAGTGGGCAAGATGGAATTAGACGGGTCCAAAGAGATCATGGGTGTTGCCTCGCCCTACCCGGTCACACAATTTATCTGCTAACCAACAAACCAAGGAGACACTACTATGGCCCGTGAAATTGACCAAGATGAAGAAGAATTAACCCCTAAGCGTGGGCGCCCAAAGAAGTTAGATGAAGATGCGATCTTCGGTCACGACATAGACTCCGACGAAGAAAAACGACTCCGGGAAGAAAACGAAATCGCCACAATCCTCGACCGCGAGGATGCTTCGACCTCGACCATAGTTGTCAATCGTCGGGCGACTCGCACGGAGCGTTACGCCCACCTTTCTGAAATTGGTCTTAAAGACTACAACCGGGAGGAAATCGCCCGCCAATACGGGGGCGGTGAATACCGGTGTAGGATTCGTCGCTCGGATGGTTCATTCGGGCCAACTTGGTATTTCAGCGTGGACAAATCTCGCAAAGCCGACCTTGAAGGCGAACAGAATGCAGGGACGGCGGGCGGATATGATGCGGTCCGGCTTGTCGAGACGGTCGCAAGCAAACTTTCTGAAAAGCAATCTGGCCCGGATATGGGTTCTATCGTCACTATGATGTCCGACAAATCGGACAAGATGATGCAGATGATGTTTATGAATCAGCAAGAATCCACAAAGATGATGGTCGGGATGATGACGGCTATGGCAACCGCTATGTCCGGGCGCCCGCAAGCGTCGAGTGATTCCGCCTTAACCGGTATTTCCACCATGCTCCTCAAGCATTCCCTCGAAAGTTCTAAGACTTCAATGGACGATATGCTTGGGACGATCATTAAACTCAAGAAACTCGCCGGTGAAGATGCTGATGACGACTCCGAACCAGAAAAGGGTTCTTTCGTCCAAGACATCGTGGGTGCAATTCCTCAACTGATGCGGACGATTTTCCCCGGCCAACCGGCGCAGGCGCTTCCAGCGGAGGCCCCGGCCACCGCCCCAACCCCGGGGCCGGTTCCGGTTGTCATCCCACCAAAAGAATTGTCGGCCCAAGAGAAAATGGAGACGATATTCCCGGCGCTTATTCAGTTTGCCGAACAAAAATCCAATCCGGTAGAGGTTCACGATTTTTACCAACAACTGATAAGTGATGAGGAATACGAGGCGGTTGCTACCTACCTAGAGTCGATTGATTGGTGGGAAAGGTTGGCGAAAAATATGCCAATGATGGCTCCCCACCGGGAATGGTTCACTTCACTTCGAGACATCATTTTGCAAGATGTTGAAGAAGATGAAGCAAGCCCAAGCGACGCCGATTCGGAGGCATCCCCGGTTGTCGGGGTTGGCCCCCGGATCGTTCCTAAGCCTCGGGCATCCAAAAACGGCAATCACTAGAGGGTTTGACTTTCCGAAAGTTTCGCACGATATGTCGTGTGATGCTTTTTGAATTTATCGAGCGCATATTTGACCGCAAGCCCCTTCGCATCTCCGAAGAGAACGGCACGGTCCGGTATCGCGTTGGGTATGGGTCAAGCGATGCGGAGCAAATTCTATCGGTTCTATCCCGTTTGATTGCTGAATATGGCGTTGACCCCCGGGTGCGCCGTTTCACAACATCTCTTTTCTCCGATAGTGTTGGAAACGACGACCGATCCGGGCAACTAAGGGCGATCACGAATTGGGTTGCCGACTATGTTCGATATGTTCGCGATCCGCTTGGGGTTGAATATGTTCGCTCACCTAGCGCCATGCTTGACGAATACGATAAGTTTGGGATGGCAAATGGGGATTGCGATGACCAAGTTCTGCTTTCCGGTTCTATGCTTCATTCGATTGGTTTTGCGGTCCGTCCGGTCGGCGTCCATCTCTTTGACTCAGAATTTCACGATCATGTCGCCCTGCAAATTTCCGGTGACAAAGGCAACATCATAAACTACGACCCCTGCAACCCTAACGATAATTTCGCCGAACCAAAGGGTGACATCCTTTTCGGCGATTTTGCCCCCGACCATGGCTGAACTATCTTACTCAATTATTCCCGGGACATCGTACACCATCCCGGATTTTTCGTCGTACCTCTTTGGGGGTTCTAACTTATTTATCCCCAACATTCCGACCTTTACGCCGGTCACGGTTCCGACCTTGCCGACCTTCTATACCTTGGAGGAGTTACTAGGGGTTGGGAGCGCAAGCGAAATATATGTCCCCTATGTTCCTCCGGCGGTTTCCGCCTTAGACCCAAAATTGACCGCCCTTAGACTTGATGCGATTACCCTGCAACAAGAACTTGGGGATGCTCTGGCAAACCTTCAATTTGGATATGAAATTGCTAGTGAAAATCGCGCCTTACTTTTGGGCTACAATACTCAACTGCAAACCCTAACGACATCGCTCAATACCCAAAAGACAAATCTCACTAACCTCCAAACCACTCTTAATACAAATGCGACCGCGCTTAATGCGGGTGTGACAAGTTATCAGTCTAAAGTTTCCGCGCTTAATTCTGACGCCGAAAAACTCGCTACCGCCCAAACCACTCTCAACACCGCAATCACGGCGTATAATTCGCAACTGACTACTTTTCAAGCGCAACAAGTGACACTTCAAGATTTAACGGCGCAAATATCGACCGCCACAACCTCCCGGGACAGTTTGCTTGCCCAAAAGAATCAACTCGTTCTCGACCTTGCAGTTTCACAAGGGCAACTCGACACGGCAAAATCAAATCTTGAGACGGCGCAGAACGATCTAGCCATGATTGAGCAAACCGTTGGGGCAACAGAAAGCCAATACAACCAGCTTCTCGCAACAACGGAAATCGCCCGAGAAACCTTGGCGACCGCCCAAAGTAGCGCCGACACTCTTACCGCGCAGAACTCGGCCTTATCCTTGGACATTCAATTTTCAACGGATCGTCTTTCTGGATTAAACACCCAATACGATTCTCTTTATTCCGGTATTCAAGACTCCCAAGCCACCCTCTCAAACCTTCAAACTCAAATCGACATTTCCAATCAAACCATCGCCACTTCGCAAGGCAACATCGATTCACTTGCCCAACAACTTTCCGATTCGCAAGCGGGCATCGAAACCCTAATCGCCACTCAAACCGATTTGCAGGGGCAAGTCGCCACCCTCCGGGAGCAGTACCTAACGGATTCGTCAAACCTCCTTCAACTTCAAGAAACCACCTCGACGCTTCAATCGCAATATCAGTCGGGTGCCTTGGAACTTGAGAAAATGAATAGCCAACTTTCTACACTTCGAGGCGAACTTGACGCCTCGAATCAATCATTTGCTACCGCCCAACAAAACATCTTATCGGCGACCCAACAGTTTAACGAAATCCAAGCCCGCCTCGCTTCCGGGCAAACTGATTTAACCGGACTCGAAGCAAGCATCGGAATGAGTCAAGCCGAACTTTCCGGCCTGCAAAATCAAATTGAGGCCGGAAGGCAGGCGCAGAATCTACTCGACCAAAATCTAGCATCATCTCAAGCGGAATACTCTGCCATGCAACAACAAATCTTATCTGGCAACAACGCCATGACTACCTTACAAACCGCCATATCCACCGCGCAAGCCTCCTACGCACTATTGCAACAACAGATTTCCGGCATCGGCTCGGGCGGTGGTACTACCAACCCCTATGCCGGTTTTTCTTCAAGTCAGATTGTCACCCCAGAATTTCAAGCGATGTCCACCTCTTTGAAACAGACCTTGGATGAGGCGACCGCAAGTTCAAATGAATGGCTTAAAATAGTTAAAAGCATGATTGGTGTCGTCAAGGCCGGGCTTGCCGGATTCCTTGGTATATGGGGCGCGATCAGTAATCTCGGGCGCAGTAGGGTCAACCCACCCATGCGACCTAGCAAACCGGGGACTATTTTGCCTCCGCCGGGTAGTAATACCTATTACGGCGGGTTCCCGCCTATCCCCGGCGTCCCGGATTGGGTCAATAGCGTGGGTTATGGGTTGGCCTTTGTCGCCCTAATTCTGATGGGCGCAAAATTGGCTAAGGATCAAAGCGAAAAAAATAAGTTGCAACCTAAACGAAAAGCAATACAGAGGTAGATATATGAATACATTTGGAGCGTTCGACCTTTTTGACTATAACACTTGGTTTAGTGATTCCGACACAACTCCGGAATTTTCAACTGGAGGTACGGGTTCTACCGGTAACTCAAACGACCTTTTCGGCTTTAACTTTGACAATTTTTTCGGGGGAGGTTCAAGCACAGAATATCAGAATCCCGGCCTTTCGGACGCCGACCTTCAAGCAAGACTAGACTATATAAACGCCGGTGGAGTCATGAATTACCAACCGACCGTTCCCGGAACAACTGCATCCTCCTTTTTGGATGGGTTTAATCTTAACGACTTCTTGGCCGGTATCACCGGGGTCGCTCAAACCGGGTTTGGAATTTATGCAGGCATCCAAAACATTATCAATGAACAAAATCCTTCCGATAAACTTGTTTTCCTACCCGGTTCAAAGACGCCAGTTATTCAGCGAACGCAGGGCGGGGGTTCTACTTATATTCCGGTAGATAAATTATATCCGTCCCTTGTCCCACAAATTAAGCAGGCCCAAAATTCTTGGATTGGACCCGCTTTGATTGCCGGTGTGCTTGGGGTCGGCCTTATTCTCATTCTTAAAAAGAAATAAATTTATGCCTTGGAATGGGTGTAAATTCGAGGGCGATCCTCAGACTATTGCGGAGCTTTTAAGTAAGTCACAATCGGGTGATGAACTAAATAATGAGAATGGAAGTTGGTGGGAGGGTACGGGTGCTTCATTTGCGACTCCTAACAATCCAATGGTTCTTGTCAAGTTACCCGACATTGTTGCCGATGCGGGGTGCTATGAACATTCTTACAATAAGGAATATCCTTGTTCGGTTGCTCTATCTAATTGGGATGGTGGTGTTGCAGATTATTACAAGATCGTCGAAGATCAAGATGACCCGGCGGAGGCTTACGGCAGTTGGCTCGCCACCGGGAGTCTTGTATTTCAAATACTTGGGAAGGTGTCGGGTCTAGGCGGTTTTGCGGTAACAGAATTTGCAAAGAACGATTACAAGAAAGACCTACAAGGTGCGAAGAATAAAATGGGGCAAGCGTCGAGTGAATATGAAAGAATACTCCCCGATGTCGAACAAGCTGGGCAAAATGTAATTGGGGTTGGCGATCAGTTAGATCGCTTCAAGATGGACCTTGAAAACATGCAACGCACCATGTCGTACATGATGACTGAAATTAACAAGGTGTTAGTACCCATTAACATTCTTAAAGGCGCCCTTTCAGTCAAAGATTCTTTGCTGGCAAAAGGAAAATCCGATCTTGCCTTCGCCAAAAATCGAAGCAACTTTCCCGCTGGGATTCCCGGGGCGAAGGCGCAGTTACAAGCAATTCAAAAGGCCAATCTTGACATAGCAACCGCAAGCAAGGACATCGTAAAGCTAGAGGGCGAACTAGCCCCGCACGAAAATTTGTTACAAGATTTGTCTAAAGAGTACAACGATCAGAGGTTGACCGGGCTTGAAAAAGCCGATGCAATACTGGCGGGTCAACGAGAGATTGAGGCGAAAAAAGTTATTTGGCAAAATCAAGTCAATCGATTGAAAGCCCCGGTCGCGTTGCGACACGATGCGATTCAAGATGTTTCCAAGGCACAAGATGCCATGAAACCAAAAATAGCTTTTGCAAATAATTTGAGTCAACTTTCTATCGGCGCGGGCGGTGTTAGTGAAGGTCTAAGATATGCTAGTACCGGGGAATACATTCGGGCGACCGGATCAGCATTAAATACCGGGATAGATGTTGCGAATAGAAGAGGTGTGCTAGGTCTTGAGCTTAACCCCTATATCCCACTCATAAAAACCGGCATAAGTGTGGGCATGAAACAGTTTGAATATGGCGGGAATGTCGAAGGATTTGTGTGGGACCTTGGGGAAGAATTAGTCAAAGCGAAAACCGCACAAGCCTTTTTTCAAACTACGGGGTCGGCCATAGAAACGATGGAGGTTGACCCCTACACTTCATGGCAAATTCTCGCACAACAAAGCCATACGGGTATAGATATTCTTGGCAGAATTTCGATGACCGGTTCGATATTTTTTCCAAGCCCACTTACTCCGCTTTTGCCCATCGCCATCCCCATAGTTAAATCCGTCATTCCGGGCGCTTTATCTACGGCGGTAGAAGTCGGTCATAAGTGGGCAATCGGTAATGCGATTTCCGCGCCAATCGGAAGTCGAAGATTGTCCTTACCTTCCGTAGCATTTTTTGGGGCAATCGGAACAGTAGTTGGCGGGCCAATTACGGCACTTGAATCTTTTTTCGGCGATGGTTCTGAAAGAAATATGGCGGTTGAGATACAGAAAATGGCGATGACGGGCATGGAAAATTTTGAGGGCAATTTCAATTATCGTTTCAATGTTGGATTGCGCCCGGTCATCCCGGTTCCTAATGAGAAGTACAATACGAGCGACCCTACGAATAACCAATACATACTAGAACAATGAACTCCGAATCCATAACAATGAGCTTTGAATCCTTAAAACAAATGGGTATTGGGGTTGCGTATAAGGCCGAGGATTGCCAAAAAAGCATTTGGGATGGTATCAATGAATACCACCAAAAGGTTTTTGATATTTCGGAATCTATGCCGTACGACCCGCCTTGGTGGGATTGGCCGAGGTGTAGGATGGGGCAATTTGCGGACGCCTTTCAGCCTCCGACCTTACCGCCACCCTCGAAGGTTGCCCGAGATAAGGTAATTCAAGGGCTGACGGTTGAGTATTTTCAAAAATATGCTCAACCCGCATACTCCGCAAACTTTATGGGCGATTCCGTTTTATCGGTAGCTAATCCGGGCGCCGATCTTGCCCTAAAACAGAAGATTGCCGAGGGGTGCTACTCCACTTTGTATGGAATGATTTATACATATCTTCATGCTGGCGCAATCGGCGGGGCGATTGTGGGCCTATCACAATTATTCAAATCGACAATGAACTACTACACTTTTTACGCCAAAACTTTTAAGGCGAGAGCAAAGCCATATACGCCCCCCAAAAGAAGAA
>Ga0181350_1000438_pt1 | contig 12130 bp, 12 predicted proteins | sample Su13VDMM110DCMD_FD_130105 | JGI IMG/M metagenome (GOLD analysis project Ga0181350, IMG submission 130105) | Freshwater viral communities from Lake Michigan, USA - Su13.VD.MM110.DCM.D | ecosystem: Environmental > Aquatic > Freshwater > Lake | place: USA: Michigan | collected 2013-07-16
CTTCAATTTTCACGCCATTTCAAAAAAAATTGAAATGAATTTTACTACTTTATTATCCATTATTAACCACCCAACTAAAACTTAAACTTAAACTTAAGATGAATACACTAATTATTGACGCTAATAAAAAATCTAAAAAAACTAAACCAAAAGTTATACTCGTCATCGTCGACGAATACGACAGCGATGATGAACCAATAAAAAATTTATTAAACAGGAAGCCACCCGCAAAGCCACCCGCAAAAAGAACATACTACTTCCCACAAGAAGTTTTCAATATGATTAAAGAATGGGCAGGGATATACGACATCGGAATTAACTGGGGCAAGAAATGGTCTGATATGAAAAGCTATTATAAATTAGAACACTACTGCCCAAGCATCGCAGCCATGTCGCAGAAAAAGTTTAGGGAAACAGGGCGTGACCATCCTGAAATAATCAGACGAGCCGTGTGGAAAGACATCAATACTTATATCGCCCCAATCCCAACCTACATAGAAGAACATGTGGGCTGGATGGGGAACATAATAAAGATGGAACGCCGTGTAGGTTCGGTCAGCGATAAAGAATACAAATATGGATGCGGAATGCCAACACCATACCTGACCGAAACCGAAAGGAACTTAGTCAACCGCAAAGAAAAGTTCTTAAACTCACTCCACGACCTCGCCCCGTCATTTATAATCCCAAGCTGGATGCGGGTGGGAATGCTAATCGGTGGCGGACGGATTATAAAAATAACTAACAAAAATATAACCGTAAAATGGTTCAAAAAAACATTAATCAGTAGCGTCCCAAAAGGACTTCCACAACATTATACATTCACAAGCACTTATAGGTGGATTGAAGCGGACGACAACAAAACATCCACAATGTCCTCACGACTAGGCGATTACAAAGAGGACAACACGCTGGAAGAAACAAGGACTTATTGCACGATGGATAATTAAAACCCTAAACTATTAGACACTATTAGACAACTAACAAACTAACATTTATTTTATAGGTTTTTTTCTCCATCACCTTTTGAATTTTTAGTGCTTCAATTTTTTACACCATTTCAAAAAAAATTGAAATGCTTTTTCCACTTATAATTATCCATTATTAACCACCAACTAAACTTAAAATTAATTTAAAAATGAATACGCAAATTATTACCCAAAGAGAGTCAAGACTTAATAACCGAGCGAAGCAACAACTTATGACCCGATATTTAGTCGGCGAAGTAAAATCCACGCCCAAGACAATAAGACCCGAATTATCCGACAAACCAGAAAAACAAAAAAAATATAAGTCCTCAGGAATTATTCCTTTTAACCAACGAAAAGAGTTCAGCGAATATTTATTCAAAGCTAATAAGGTGTCCGACGAATATTATACACGGGGACACACGTGGGCGAGATTTATTACTGACTACGGGTTAAAAGGTGCAACAATATTTGAACCATTTTATGGCGACGGAACAAGCCGTGAAGCCCTCGCTGGATTAGTCAATGTCGTCGGCAAAGCGGGAGATTTCTGGGACAACATAAACGCTCCTGACTGCCCCCAAGAATATATTATGACAAACCCACCATTTAGTTTCAAATGGCTCGTCATCCAGACATTTTTAGAAAAACGCCGACCCTTCGCCATGATAATGCCGTGGCAGACATTTTATAAATCCTGCCTCAACCGCCTCAACGACTACGCAGAACATTACGGAGGAAGCTGGACTAAATACAAACTCAACTCCAAAGAACAAAAATTCTGGTCGCCTGAAAAACAAGAAATGGTCGGAATAGGCTGTAGCATTTTAGTATGGACTTTTTAATAAATATAGGTTATGGTCTAAATATAAAAAATATAATAAATAATTTGACACCATTTATCATAATAGAAAAATCTAACAAACTAACAAAAATAAAATAAATAAAAATTGCAGGGAGTAGCCTTGCTTTTTTTTCATTTTTTTAAAGAAGTCTAAAGGCAGAATTTGAGGCAGAATTCGTGTTTTTCCTTTGTTGTATAGCAGAAAAATGAAAAATAAAATTTTAGAAATAAAAAATTAAAAAGACATATGCAACATAGGAGAAATAGTGAATTCTGCCCTAAATTCTGCCTACCTTAATAATGGATTTCTAATAACGTCTAATAACCCTTTTAAGACCGTCTTTGAAACGCAGGAGGCATCTGAGTTCTAAATTGATAATTCACTCCGTAAGGCTGACTCTCTAATGCAGGAACACCTTGACCCATAATAGTATGGCGACCACCGATGCTGTGATATTCACGACGACGGGACATACCAGCACCATATAGTCCAACACCTAAACCACGACCAGCATACAATCCATACCCACCACCACAACCCATTATACCTGTACCAGCAGGGGACGCTCTCGCTACTGCAACTCTCTTCGCCAACTCCGCAGACGCTTTGTCCGCCATCATTTTTGACATACCCGCCTTGTCTAACGCACCAACTGTGGTCGGCTCACCACTCGCCCCAGCCTTAAGTCTTTCTGCCAACATATCAATCGCCTTTGCCTTGTAATTACCTGTGGGAGCTCCTGACGATGATTTCATTTCATCACGCACCATTTTCTGATACATCTCGGGATTGTCTAAATAATCATTCGCTGTAGACGCAGCGAGGCTTCCCAAACCTGGAACGTAAGCGTCTGCCATCGTTCCCAAACTGGAAATCGCTTTTTGTGCGAATGGTTTAACCGCAGACCCAACAGCATACGCCAATTTTTTAACGCCGTGCTTCTTCATTAATTTATCTGCCTTCTTACCAAAAATACCGCACCCAATTATCTTTCCATTTTCAGCTAATTCTGCAGGAGATAATGACATTTGAAGACCTTTACCACTTTTAATGCAACGTGTCATATTACTAAACCTATCTGCATGAACTATAATCGGAAGACCCTCGCCTTCTTTATGTCCCAACGCTACGGGACTAATACGGACTGCGTGTCCATTTCGCATACGACTCTTAACCTTGTCGGACAAATGTTTAATCGTAAATGGATGGAACGGATGTTCCATAAAAGGCACTGATGGATTCTCACTCATTATATATACTGGTTCAGATAAAAAAAAGATAATGGGGCGTTTATCTTTTCCTAAATAAATATTAAAAGACTGGTTAATATTTATTGGTTTTAGCGGTGGCTGGTTTTGATCCAACGATTTTTGCCTTATGGGGGCAACGGGTTCCCTCTTCCCCACACCGCTTTTGATTATTATTTATTAGACTTTATTAGACTTTATTAGAAACCGTCTAGGCGACTCTCGCTCCACTGAGCACATCAATAGAAAGACCACAAGCATACTCGACAAACACCGTGAGGTCAAGACCAAGAGCGGACAAGTTATTACCAATGATATTGACTGACTTGGGGACTGCCTCTTCCACTGGCAACATTCTGCTACAATCCACCCACCAATAACACATACTGGTTTCCCAACTCAATTGGTCTATCAATCCTGAAGTTAGACCATCCGTCAAACCACCATTGACCGCCAAATGACCGTATTGCTGATTGATAAACTGCTCGTAAGTATATCGTTCGGTGTTGTAAATCATATTCTGACCCGCTACAACCACGTTAAAGTTTGTGAACATAGCGAGAGGAGCAGTCGTTCCGCAACCAGCAGTGTCAAAGGGAGATTGGATTTGAGGCACTTGGATACCAACATTCGCAGCGTTTGCCGAAGCCGTAGATGCGAACGGGACGATAAGTACGCTCTTTATACCTGCGATTCCATTTGTTATAAGCTGGTTCACATATGAGCCTTGCAGAATATTCAGCACTTGATAATTGTAAATGTCGGTGTAATCAATTCGCTTCACAGGAGATGACAAATAAGAAGCTTCAAACGTAGGATTGAAAGTGTAAGCAGGAACGTTTAGAGTAATTGATTTCGCTAAAGTTCCCACCGCAACCGTAGCTAAACCCGCCTGTCCTGATGCTAAAGCAGTAGCACCAACCGCAACCGAAGCGATATAAGTGTCTGCCAATAAAGTAGTAGCATTACCAGCACTTGTAGAAGCAGAAGCCAACATAAGAGGATTGACACCAGAGTAGGCTGAGGTGACCGAAATCAAAGTGATAGCACCACCAGCACCCGCAGAAGAAAAACTGAATGAAGTGTTATTCAAATTCAAAGTCATTCTCATGAAGACGCCTTTAAGGAGCGGTGCGTTCTCAAAGAAGGAATGCAAATGTTTGAGCTTCACCTGCACCATAGCACATTGCTGAAACACACCTAAAGCACCCGCAGCCGTTCCGTCGGTCTTTGTTAGAACAAAAGATTTAAAAGACTGACCACAAGCAGTCGCCGTAAAAAGACTGCTAAAAGGAGCAACGTTTGCTGCAGGACTTGTAAGACCTGCGGGGTCGTAGTTCAAACTCATTTGTCTTCGAGCAATCCCAAGATTGGTTTGAGTGTAAGAGTTCAAAGCACCCGACACAACTGGAGTATCAGATCCCGCTGCGTTGTTGTTATTACAAATACCAATACCATTTACTCCAGCAGTTGTCTGATAAGCAAAAGACAAAGCACTATCAGGATAAAAACCAATTGAAGAACCTTGAGTGATGACATCATCCCAAGACAAAGAACACTGAAGTTTAAACACGTTCCAAATGGACTGCAGAGGAGTTTGCTGAATGATAGTTGTTCCGTTGTAGTCGAGCGTCAAAGAGTGGATTAAAGAACCCGACCAATTTTTCATCGCTAAAGAATAGTCGCAGGAAGTCGCAGGTGTTGCGGGTCTTAAATTGTTAGTCGTGTTAGTGGTTGCATTTAAAGTCAGCAAAATTGGAATTGAAAGGTATGCCTCCCGATAATTCATATATTTATTACTGTTTGCCAGTTGCGAAGTATCAATAACGCATTGATTTCCGCTGTAGTTTTGCGATTGGTTGTCAAGGATATTGAGCCAATCTTTACGGACGAATACCGAAGGGGAAGCGTCAGAAACCTGAGCCATGTCGAAGACTAAACTATCTGCCATTATATAAATATCAAAAGATAAAAAAAAATTGATATTAAACTAATTAATGCAAAAGCATTATTGCTAAATGAAAGCGGAGATTTAAAAATTAAACTTAATGTTCTTCTTTTTGTGTTCTATTGGTTTTACTAAAAGAGCTTTTATTTTATCTGCTAAAATACCTCGCCCTGTTATTCTGTGATATTCGTCTAAACTGGGATAAGAAGACCCTACACCTGCACCTCCCTTGTTTAACAATATTGAACCACCTACCATCGTATTAATAGGTCTGCGACTTTTGACTACACCTTTGCGATTGAGAGAGCTAGGATTATACAACATTATACAATCAGTTTAGATTATTATTTACAAATTCGCTTTCATAATCATCGACTTCTTCAAATTCCTTAATCTTAACAAAGCGGACACCAACCCATTCAATAGAGTAAATTGTTTTTGAATATCCTTCTCCTTACTGTCATCTGTCGTAGTTGAGCCTTTTAAATCAGACAAAAGTCGCATCTGTTCTCGGTTAAATTTATCAACACATTCGTTTAAAAACTGCTCAGTAATGTCGGTCGGCTGGTTCATTATAATATTCGTAATCATTTGTTTTTGCTAAATTAAACGATTTCGTTGGCGGTCTAATAAAGTCTAATAATGTCTAATGATTAAGGAGCAATATCAGACGCTACACGATTATCACGAATTAGCAAAATGATGGTCATATTAGGGTCTAAAATATTAATCCCCGCCAAGTCTGTACCTAAAAACTGAATTCTCAACTGATTATAAGTCCCACTCAATAACTTATTCCAACTATACTGATAAGGTCGGTCGGCTACTTGTGTTCCTGTTGCAGTCACTGGTGTCACTGCGTATATAATGCTACTTGGAATAGCATATATATTTTGTATACAATTCATCGTAAGGAAGAGAGAAGGGTTCGGCTGGACTTGTGGTGCAACCGTCGACAAGACACTAAACACCGTGTTTGGAACTGTGGGTTGTGGTGTCACATATCCTGCAATAAATCCTAAAATTAAATTAAAATTAGCTGGAAGAGTGACCGTAGCATTTGTAGTTGCTGAACCAAGACCAAGACCACTTGGATTCGTCCATCCAACAGGCAACGCCGTTAATTGGGGATAAGTATTTATTTGAATAGCATACAGAGTCGGGTTCAATAAGAATTCTAAATAATACACATTTTGTCCTACATCATTCACCAAGTAAGTCCCATTCGCAATCATCGTAAATTGTAAGAAGTTATTGATGTCCGCAATATCATATACCCCGTCAGGAATAACCACATCAAAATTAACAGCACCAGCACCAGTGTCATAAGTATAACTAAACTTGTTATTATTCAAAGGCGATGCGTTAATATTTGTCCACGAATAAAACATATTCACTTGAGCGACTGCTACACTGTGGTCTGCAAAATTAACCGAAGATGGAAACTGATATATTAGGGTGTTATTGTTAGAACCTGCGACGATATTCCTTTGCGTGAATGTAATTGTGCTTGGCATTATATATATACACTTTTAAAAAAATAATGCCTTAATATCGCAAAAGCTGATGATTTGTATTTACTGATGGGTGACGAACTACTGTATTTTTTTTAACATCAGGGGTCTTGGGAATACCAATTACAAAAGGAACAGGTGAGCCACCGAAATAAAATGGAACTTGGTTTGCGAATGATGCAGTCTGCACACTCCACAATCTGTTAGGATTAGTAATCGTAGGGAAGTTCATATATATACACTTTTAAAAAAAATGTTCTAAATGATTGCTAAAGTATTTGATTTTTTTGATGCCCTATACTCCGCTTGATACGCCCTTATCTTTTCTTTATTAGCTTCATAGTAGGCTGTCCGTTTCATTAATGTTGCTTCTTTGTCCTCATCATATCTCGCCTTTGCTTTTGCTAAAATTAATTCCTTGTTCTCCTGATATTTTACTTTTTTCAATTCCTTATTTGCTGGGTCTTTATACCACTCCATTTGATATTTTCTGCAAATCTCTCGGTGTTCTTCAGGGGATACATACGCCTCTCTTATATTCACACACGTCAATTGGGTCTTCCACTTTTGCTCGAACTGTCTTAATACATCGGCAGGGATATTATCTTCTAAAATATTGATTGTATAATCATTTCTATCCATTATAGGTCTTGATGAACACATATTATGTTTTTTATCCTTATGGTGTGCCTTTCTTAAACACATTCTTAAAATAGTAGAACCCACATATCTTTCGCCAGTTTGATTACAAACTATTTCATATACTTTTCCTACACTCGCTGTCATAATATATAAAAGAAGATTTCCTTTATACTATAATAAACGCTATATATATTAGAACTTATTAGACAATAATTCAATCTAAAAAAGTCTAAAGAAGTCTAAAGGCAGAATTTGATGGCAGAATTCGCATTTTCCCTATGTTGTATAGCAGAAAAATGAAAAATAAAATTTTAGAAATAAAAAATTAAAAAGACATATAGAACATAGGAAAAAAGCAAATTCTGCCATCAAATTCTGCCTACCTTAATAATGGACTTTATTAGAACTTATTAGAACCCCTTAATGCCCCATTAGTAAGAGTTCCTCCATTATAGACTTACCTTGTCCTATCGGCACTCTCCCTTCTCTCATAAACTTTAATAGTAAAACTTTGAACTCTTTAATCACCTCAGGATTATCATTTCCAATTCCTATTTCCCCACGCAAAATGGTGAACCTATTATCCTCTTGTTCCTGCTTTGATTTGTTAGGATTAGGAACTGAAATACGGTCACTCACCTTACTGGTTTTAGTTATTCTATGGAGCAACGCCTTGTCATCATCAAGCAAATCCATCACACTTTCAAATTGTGGAATACCTCCACCAATTATTGTCCGTAAAATATTAGACAATTTAGATGACACTTTTTGTGTTGGAATATTTACTATTGAACCACCCTTCTTGGTTCGCATCATTACGATACTGTCCTTGAGCTTGTGCTTGTTAAGTAGGTGCGTCCCAAATGGCACATAAGACGGTTCTGCTTCAATACCCATAGCTAAATTAATATTCTTACTCGATACTTTTGATGTAGGAGTTGGGACAACTGATAAACCCATCCCAAATATAATATTGCCCCTTTTAGCTCTTGTAATTTTATTATGTTTAAAACCGTTGCCGTGAATGTGGGTTGGGTCTGAAGAAGCGTGAGGACTTAAATGAAGCCCCATTCTCATTCCTTCTCTGCCGTGAGTAAATAATCCTTTTCCAATCATCGACCGATTAGTTAATGCTGGGAATATATCTTTGTAAAATCGTATCGCCAACGGCTTTCCAATAAATCCACTTCGTTTCATTAAACCAATATTCTTTTCAATCAATCGTGATATATCATCAGGAGCTCCATTAAAAAAACCAGCATCGTATGCTCTCGCTAATATTCTATTTTGTGTTTGTTGGTCTAAATCCGCAAAATCTTCTTCATACACATATAATGGCGGTCTTTCAGGTGTTAAATCCGCAGTAATGCCAAGTGGTGAGTCACCTTCGTGAATACTTTCAGAACGTCCTTCTGGAACTCCTGTAAATACTTCTCCTGAATATTTAGTCGGCGATGGTTTGTTTTTAGCGAATGCTGGTTCACCTGTCATTCTTCTAAAAGCCATTTCATAAACGTGGTCTAATCCTGCTTCTTGAGGTGGGCTTTCTGCTAATAGTGCTTCCGCATACCCTGCTTCTTCTTCATCAAATGTTTCTTGTTGCAACATCTCGTCAACTAAATTTGACTTTTGAGGCAACGATAATTGTCCCCATATATCGAGTGGTACCATTAAACCTTGTTCTCCTGAGGTTGGCAGAGGAATAGGTGGAGGGTTTCTTGACGGAGGATTTCTTGACGGAATAGCTGGAGGGTTTCTTGACGGGAATGGCATTGTCATATATGACGGATTAAATCTTGGGTCTTCTTCTTCCGTCGCCCACATTAAACCCGACTCATCCTGAAATTCTGGTCGCCCTCTAATATCGCCCCTTTCAGTTAAACCTCCTAATTGTTTCAATCTAAAAAATCGTTGATACCCTTTATCCATGTCGCCTTCAGGAACATCTAAACCGTCCTGTAAAGCATTTATCATATGTAAAAACTGGTCGTCCATCTCATGAAACAATCCATCTTCCGCATACATCATCAATAAATTCTTCTTATAATCGTATGTTTCATTCAAAAAATCTTCTGGGCTTTCTTCCTCCGCAAATCCTTTCAATTGAAAATCCCTTTCGTTTGGCTGTTGGACGTAATCTGATGGCAGATCTGTTTCAGGATTAAGACTTCTGACTGGTCTATCTGACCTACTCCCACTTAGACCTGAATATAAGGCAGGAACTTCATACCTAGACCCTTCCCACCGATTAGACCTTCCTAGAGGAAGAGGAGGTTGACTGCCTCTAACCCCAGCTACTATTTCTGGCTCACCAAAAGGGGTTTCCAATTCTTCTTGTTCGTAAACAGGATTACTTGTTTGACCTAATGGACTAACATATTTGGCTGGTGGAAGTCCTGCATCAGACGCATCTATTCTTTCGTGCTCTTCTTCTTCACCCATATGCAAAGTTCTTTCAGTAGCAGAAACCCATTCTTTCAAATTCCTTAACCCATCAAAATCAACATCAGCTAAAACCTCAGATAATGTATGAATAAGAGCAGACGCAGGTTGCATTTGTAAAATATGAAAAATCACTTCTTCAGACGGGATAGTATCTGATGCCATAGTGACGTCTTCGTCATATTCAGCTAATATATTAGGGTCACCTAATTGTGACATTATTTGTCTGTCTTGGACGGTTGGTTTTAATGTAAATAATAATCGTAGTTTTGCTCTTAAACTTTCCATTCTTCGTTCATCTCTCGCATCCTCAATGTCTACATTATCCAATTCACCAATCGCATCCTCAATGTCTTCGCCTCTGATTAGTTCTCCAGCAGTTATAATAGCACCTCCACCAACATCTGCGGGTCTTTGAAGTCCATACTCCACACCTTCCGTTTCAATATTCTTTCGCATCAATTTTCTCAAATAAGGAAGAAAAGAAGACGAAGGAACACCTAACTTCCACTTGGGTTTTAAATCCCCAATAATAAAGGGCAACTGACCAGCTAAAAATTGTAGCTCAGCGGTGGTTATATCAGCAACGATTAACTCGGATTCTCGCCCATCAGTAATCTCCCGTAGTCCCACTCTGACCTCACGTTTGAGAGCATCTATGTCCCCATACTTCTCGGTGACTGACCTTGTATCAGGTGGTTCGCTTCCAGTTGTACCATTTTGTTTGAATAACTTATTCGCATTTAAATTCTTGGTTTGATTCGCAATTTCTAACTGAAGAGTATTCATATATTGTTGTCTAAAGGCATTACGGGCATTAACAGAACTTCCTGCTGTAATCGGGTTCATATGTAATATAATAACATAATAATTTTACAATTATTAAATTATGATTTTTATATTCCTTAAACTTTTAAGAAAAGTTTAGCAAAAATGTTCCTAAAAAGGGGGTCGTAGGGGGACAAAGTCCCCTACTCCATTTCAGGTTCTCCTTCTCTCCTCAGTCTAATTATATCAGTGTTTAAAATAGGACAATATTGAGCCTCTGCTTTAAAACTGCCTACATATAACTCGTCATTACACGCAGTGTTAAAATCAGTTTTTAGTTTCTCTTCCCAATCACACGCTACATATAAAGTTTCTTTAATGTATTTATTACACGCTAAATTAAACTTCTTTTGCTGACCCGCAGTCAAACTCTTAAATGATGTTAGAGGTGGTTTATTCATCTCAATCATAATAATCACACTCAACATATCTGTCACTTCCTTTTTCTTAAGGTCATCCATTGTCAAAGGCATTTTATATTAGTTAAGAAAAACCCTTTTACATTTTAACGAGTTCGGTTCTAATAAGTTCTAATAGTTATTAGACCGACTCCTCCCAACTAATAATTTCGGACAATCCTTTTCTAAACCGTTTGTCTTTATCCGCCTCCATGTCCACTACTAGCGGACTGAATTTTTCAGCCGTCGCATACTCGTAAATAGCGATTAATTGTTCCTTGTCTAATCCTAAACCTAATTCGGATAAAATCATTTTAGCATCTCTCGCTCCTGACAATTTCAAAATGACTAAATAAGAACAATTGCAACGAATAACTTTTGGAACTTGGTAATAATTTTGAGCTAAATAGATGACCGAACAATTCATCTTACGAGCTCGGATATAATAATTCATAATAGGGTCTTGGTTCTTTAGTAATTGTAAATCGTCGAAGCAGACTAAATGATTTGTCTTTTTGTCAAACTTGTCTAATTGGGGCAAATTTTCAATCCCTTCCTTAATATTTATTGACTCGCATTTTTTAGCTAAAAAATTGTAAAGTGGCTCATCTTTGTTTTTTGTAATTATATTGATTGTTTCAAATGTGCCTTTACTGCCTTGACAAAAAAGATAAATTAAATTTACTAAAAAGTTTGACTTCCCTGAACCTGAAGGAGCAACGACAACCATACGAAATGGTAAATTTAATCCGTGTAAATGTTTGTTAGGGTTCTCTGCATTGTCTAACATATCCTTTGGGATTTTTTCATACATATTAATTATCTCACCTGTAGGAGCGGACGCTGATGCGGATGCTTCATTTGCTAAAGGTTCTTTTGACTTCTTTGGAGGCATTATATATACACAGATATTTTTAGTATTGAGTTTGAACTTATTTAGGGTAAATCGCTAAAGTAAAAATATCTGTATGTATATATAAAATGGCTGTCTATCCCCCACCCAGTTTTCAAAGCAATATTTTTGATACAAATGCCTTCGCACACGGAAACGATAGTGCTGGATTAACTGAAGCAGAAGCTAATTTACTTTACTATAAATATCCTGTTGGTCAGGCTACTGAAACCTTACAACAAACAGACCACACTGGTTTAGCATCATTTCAGGCAGGTATTGACATTAATGTAGGAACACTTAAGTTCCCCGATAATACAATCCAAACAACCGCAGCGAGTGGAACAAATATACTCCCATTAAACAACGTTTTTACGGGAACAAATGAATTTCAATCTACCGTTCA
>Ga0181350_1000441_pt1 | contig 12049 bp, 6 predicted proteins | sample Su13VDMM110DCMD_FD_130105 | JGI IMG/M metagenome (GOLD analysis project Ga0181350, IMG submission 130105) | Freshwater viral communities from Lake Michigan, USA - Su13.VD.MM110.DCM.D | ecosystem: Environmental > Aquatic > Freshwater > Lake | place: USA: Michigan | collected 2013-07-16
AAAGAAGTTCAATACGTTCAACCTAACGAATTACTAGAACTTAACTTATCTCCAATAACGAAACCATCAGTTTACTGGCCAGTATATAAATACAAAGATTATAAGATCTCTGTATATCCAACTACTATTCAATCTGGCATATCATGTACTTATTTAAGAAAACCATTAGATCCGGTTTGGAACTTTACTTCAACTGCTCCAACTTATCAATACGTATACGACTCAGTAGGTTCACAAGATTTTGAACTTCATTCAACAGAACAAACAAATATTATTACTAGAGTTTTGATGTACTCTGGTGTGGTAATAAAAGACCCACAAATAGTACAACAAGCCGCTCAACAAGTACAAAACGAAAATATAAATTCAAAAAGCTAGTAAATCATGCCTACTCCAAATAATGGTTTAATCACAGAAACAAATAGACAGTATTACGAAGGAGCACAAGGTTTCATAGTTGCTGGTGCGAGTATATTCACAACAACTTTTAATACTGACTTAGTTTTTGGTGACTGGGATCCACTTGCTACAAATTACGCTCTAAACAATTTTAAACTATACACTAGCGCTACTGGTTACCCAGGAACATGGGTAGAATACGTCACCGCTTATACTGTAGTTGGAAACACTATTACTCTCGCAAGTCCTGCTCCAGTTGGTACATACGTTGTAGTTCAACTTAAAATACTAAGTGGTGGTAATTATGCAAATCCACTAATTCCAGGAAGTGAAGCTTACGGAAACACCGTTGAAGAAAACTACGGTAGTTATGCTTACATAACATTAAACGATGTTGTTAATAACTTTATGGTTGGTTACGTTGGAACAGGAAAACTAATAGGTTCTGTAAAGAGAACAGATGTTATATTCCACGCAAAGAGAAGTATGCAAGAGTTTAGTTATGATACTTTAAAAAGTATTAAATCACAAGAACTAAACATACCACCTAGTTTAAGTGTAGTAATACCACAAGACTACGTAAATTATGTACGCATGTCGTGGATTGACTATGCTGGAGTAAAACACATTATATATCCAGTAAACAATATAACAATAAATCCATACGAAAATCCAATTCAGGATAATCTAGGAGTTCCTATTCAAGATAATTTTAACGACAACATCGAAGGAACTTCTTTAACAGAAGAAAGATGGAATACACATCAACCTTGGCAATTTAACACAAATACAAACAACCTTGTAGGAGACTGGTATAACGGTGAGGCTTGGGTGCAAAATTCGTTTTATGGCAGAAGATATGGTTTAGATCCACAATTTGCCAATATGAACGGGTATTTTTCAATCAACGACAGAGAAGGTAAAATATCTTTTAGTAGTGATTTAGTTGGTAAGTTAATAGTACTAGAGTATGTGTCTGATGGTTTAGCTTATGACTTAGATACTAGAGTTCCAAAACTAGCAGAAGAAGCAATGTATGCTTATATTTTACATGCCATTATTGCAACTAGAGCAAATCAACCCGAGTATTTAGTACAAAGGTTAAAACAGGAAAGAAGTGCTAAACTTAGAAATACAAAAATAAGATTGTCTAACATAAAATTAGAAGAGATCACACAAGTATTAAGAGGTCAATCTAAATGGATTAAACACTAATTATGGCTGAAATTAAGAATACCTTTTTAAAAGGTAAAATGAATAAAGATCTTGATAGTAGATTAATACAAAACGGAGAGTATAGAGACGCTTTAAATATATCTGTTGGTAAATCTGAGAACCAAAGTGTAGGATCTTTACAAAATGTTTTAGGAAACTCTATATTAACAAAACCAACTTCAACAGGTACAGAACCTTTTGAATCAAATACAAATTTAGTTTGTATAGGTCAGTTTGTTGATAACGATAACAACAGAGTCTTTCAATTATTAACTGACTACACAGATCCAAGTCCTTCGTCTATAAATTTACCAGACGATACGTACGAAATGAAAATAACCGTGTATGATCCAAACAACACTGGTAATCCATATATAACTTTACTGTCTGGATCTTTTTTAAACTTTTCTACTACTAATCTAGTAACCGGTATTAATTTAGTAGAGGATTTGTTGTTTTTTACAGACAACAGAAATCAACCAAGAAAAATAAACGTAAGTAAAGCTATATTAAATTCTGTTGATTCTGGAAACCCTTATTATACACTTACTGATCAAATATCAGTAGCAAAATATGCTCCTTTTAAGAGTCCAATACTATATGAAACCTTAAGTCCAATAACTACAACTCTTGGTTCATCTTCATTTGGAAATGGAGAGACTCTTTTGTTTTTTAATAGCGCACAAGTAGAAGCGATTGGACTAGAAGTTGGATGTCAGTTAATTAATAGTAGTTTAGGTATAGACACATCTGATTTCGCTATAGTTACTTATATAATTTTAAGTCCTACAATATCAACTGTCCACATTGCTGGAGATTACACTATACCAAACAATACTAGTTTAGTTTTCAAGAAGACTACGATGAAAAACAATGCTTTAAATTCAACGTATTCTGGAGAAGAAAACTTTTTAAAAGACAAATTCATTAGATTTAGTTATAGATTTAAGTTTGATGATAATGAATATTCTTTAATGGCTCCGTTTACTCAACCTGTTTTTATTCCAAATCAAAAAGGTTTTTTTATAAATGGAGACGAAGATTCTACTTATAGATCAACTATAGTTGATTTCATGGAAAACAACATCAACGAAGTTACTTTATTAATAGAATTACCACAAGTTGGTAGTGATTTGTTTAATCTGTACAAAATAAAAAGCATAGATATATTATATAAAGAGTCTGATTCACTTGCTGTTAAAGTTATTGAAACAGTAGGTGTAGATAGAATAGAACTACAAACTCCATCATCTAATATTTATTCTTACAAATATAATTCACAAAAACCATATAAAACCTTACAAGAGTCTGAAACAACTAGAGTTTATGATAAAACACCGGTTAGAGCACTAGCTCAAGAAGTTTCTGGAAACAGAGTTATATATGGTAATTATATTAATCAAAATACTCCACCATCGAATTTAGATTATAATGTTTCCGCTATGGAAAAAAGTCAAATTTACGAAAGTTGGATTGAATACCCAAATCATACATTAAAACAAAATAGAACATATCAAGTAGGAGTTGTATTAGCTGATAAATTTGGTAGACAATCTTCTGTTATATTATCTTCAGCTACTCCTTATGTAAATACTGGTGGTTTCATATATGGGGCTTCTTCTATATATGTTCCATATAAAAATAACGACTGGACTACAGACGTTAAAGATTGGTTAGGAGATACTTTAGCTTTGACGTTTAACAAAACAATAGACTCTAATAAAGACACAACAGAAGGCACTCCAGGTTTATATGCTATTGTTTCTGGTAGTATAACAGGAAGTAGTGATGGTTTTCAAATAACTGCTGGAACAGTAACTGGAAATACTTATACTTTAACACTAACTGGTGGAACTGCCCAAAAAAATATACCAAGTATAGGTAACTATTTAAGAGGAAACCATGTAGATTATGTAAAAATAACAAATGTACAGGTTTCACCAATAATTATACCACCTACACCGTTACCATCTCCTCCATCTGGTTCTTATGTCATAACTACAGATGGCGATATAAGTGATAGTTATAATTATTCTGGTATAAATCCAGATATAAAGTTCTCTTATTTATTAAATGAATTAGGTTGGTATTCTTATAAAATAGTAGTAAAACAACAACAACAAGAATACTATAACGTATACATTCCAGGAATGTTGGCTGGTTATCCTGTTTTTCAAACAAGTGGTGCCTCTGGTTCAACTTCAACTGTATTTCCAACTGGAGAGTCGGATGTTACTTGTCACTTTGTTTCTATAAATGATAATATAAACAAAGTACCTAGAGATCTATCAGAAGTTGGTCCAAATCAAACCCAGTATAGAAGTAGTGCGAAATTATGGGGTAGGGTAGAAAATAAAATCTTGTACGATGGATCATCTTATTTCGCTGCTAATAAACAATACTATCCAACAACTATTCCAGATACAGTATCTACTATAGCACCATCAAACGATTTAGGTTTTTTACAAAAAGATACAGTATCAAACCCACTTGGTTCAGCTTATTTTAACTTGTATCAATTAGAAACCTCTCCACTTATAAATAGAGTTTCTACTAGTAAAAGAGTAGGAGTTATTGGAAATAATTCTTCAGGTCCTGGTATATCTAATGTATCTAATGCTATGAGTCCTTTTTTAGGTGTATACGAAACTTCTCCTGTTGTATCAGCTTTAGATATATTTTGGGAAACATCTACCACTGGATATGTATCTGATTTAAACGCAGACATACTAAGTGGATCTGATAGTATATTTGGTTACACTGAGTTAGATTTTTCTTTTAATGAAAATCAAGATTATGCTGGAGGTGGTTCAACAACAGGAGCATTTAATTCACCTTGGATCACGGCATGGTTTAATTTTGTCGATAGAACTGGATCTATCGTTAACTCTATAGATAGTGTTGTTTTTTCTGTAACAAATAGATCTGGACAAAATTTAACTTCTTCTTTTGAACTTTTTAGAGATACTACAATCGGTAGTCCTACTTATTTAAAATATAGAATAAAAATACTAAACAGTGATTTTTACTACGGAACAAACTTTGCTACTTATGGAAGTTTTATATTTGATTTTAATATACAACATACTGTTAGCGGTGTAATATATACCCCAACTATAAGTACTTTTTATGAAACACTTCAAATATCAAATTCAGTACCAGTGATTACAAGTCCTAGCACAGACAACACGCCTGTTTACAATTTGACAAACGCTCCATTAATTGGACCAATAATTGACATGGTTGGAAAAAACGGTAGTTTTAGTACAATACCTACTAATTATTTGTCAGATCTATATTGGGAATACGATCCAGCACCAGGAGATACAACTTATTACGGTTTATTTAGTGTGAATTCTTCAACTGGAGACGTGTCTGTTACAAACAGTAATATACCAATAGGTGTATACGACTTAAGATTAAGACTACAAGACTCTAGCACTTCTAGTGGGTTAATGTCTACTGGTGGATTATGGGCTTATAGAGAGGTTAGATTACAAGTTCCAGACACTAGTGTTGGTTGTTCTTCTTGGAATAGTTTGTCTACGGACAATGGTTCTGGATATTATAATAACAACACGACTGGATATATTAATATATGGAAAATGCTTAGAGCTGGAGAAACAATAGTTAGTTCTAACGTACGATTAAGTAGTTGGGTTCAATTTACTACCATGACTGTTTATTCTTCTACAGCAACCGTTTCTTTTACAGGTGGAAATCCTACTGGATATTTTAACGCTAATCTATTTAACAACAATGGTTTTCTTGCTAGACACCCAGCTGAAACACTTTTTTTCACAGGCACAGTATACACGTCGAGTGGAAGAGTTATAAATATAAGTTATGGTTCTAATAAAGACACGATTATTTCAGGATTAAACACTTCTTCTTCTGGTTGCACCGTAGGTTCTCCTACCGGTTATATACCAAATACTTGTAGAGAATGGACTATATATAATAATTCCAGTTTTCCAATACCATTCAACGGACTACATGGAAACGGCAAGACAATAATAGGAGGAACAATAATGCCAGGACAATATGCAAAAAGTACTGGCGAAGGTGGAATTTATCCTGTGACTAGATACTTAAGTTTGCAAGCAGCTGGAACAGGAACTATAGGTGGAGTAATAAATTACACAAGTTCTGTAACATGTCCTTTGTAATAATCAAAAAAAACAAGTAATTATTAATTATGGCAGCAACAATAGAAGTAAAATATTATAATTCTTATTGGTTAAAAAAATTAAACTCAATTCAACCAATACAATCATATACCACAGACACAACAGATGGTTTGAAGTTTAGTTTTACTACTGGACTTGATTATTTTGATTTAACTGGTTTTTATATTGGTTATCCTATTAGTTTTATTGGACCTGGTCAAAAACTAACATACACATATCCTATATCTGGCCCAGGTTCGACAACATATACTTTTACCGTTAGAGGAGTAGACCCAGTTCTTTATAGAATATATATAAACGGATACAACCCAGCTAGTTTTATTGTAGACGCTACTCTTCCTACATATATTCCACTTACTTTTGGTAAAATAACAGATTTTAACTACGTACCAGGTTCTATGCAAAACACTCCAGCTACTAGTCCTACTACTGTAAACGGAATGAGATATAATTATAGCAATGCAGACGATTGGTATATAGAAGAATCTAGAATAAGAGGTGGTTATAATAATGTTTCTACTGATTATGGTGTTAAAGCGTATATAGTAGAAGAAGCACCTAATAGTCAAAATAGATTTAGTTCACTTATATATTCTGGTTTATTTAATTCTAGAACAGGTATAAACAATACTAATCAATTTTCTGTAGCAGAAGATATAACTAGAACAGTAGATCCATCTGTTGGTTCAATACAGAAATTATATTCAGAAGACACAAATTTAATAATATTTCAAGAATTAAAAGTTAATAGGGCTTTAATTGACAAAGACGCTGTTTATTCTGCTGAAGGTCAACCAGTGACTACTTCTGGTTCTCAAGTTATAGGTCAAGTGCAATCTTATGCTGGTAATTATGGTATAAGTACGAATCCAGAAAGTTTTACTGTATATGGATATAGAAAATATTTTGTAGACAGAAATCAAAATGCTGTTTTAAGACTTTCTCAAGATGGTATAACAGAAATATCTAATACAGGCATGCTAGATTATTTTAGAGATAGTTTAAGCGAAGTCAGCGATAATGGAAAGATAGTAGGATCTTGGGACATGCATAATAAACAATATGTTGTTTCTATGCAACCAGCTCTTAGTTCTGGCGCTTCTAGACCTGGTGAAGCTGGTTTTGTTCCAGAATTTAAAACATTAACTTTTGACGAAGATTCACTTGGTTGGACTAGTAGATTTTCTTTTAGACCTGATACTGGCTTTAGTTTGTTAGGTGGGTATTATACAACTTATGGTGGAAATATATGGAAACATTATTCAACTAACGTTCCTTATTGTAATTTTTATAATACACAATACGTGTCAACGGTGACTTTAGTATTTAATGATATTCCTTCTTTATCAAAGAACTTTCAAACAATAAACTATGAAGGTACTCCAGGTTGGTCTTTAACTAGTATAGAAACAGATTTTAGTCAAGGAGTTCCAATAACATCTGCTATAGCTTCTTATGATCTAAACGCTTTGCAGGATCAATTGTTTAAAAACAACTTTAAAGTAAAAGAAAACAAATATTTTGCAAATATATTAAATATTACTCCAGCAGCACAAGGTTCTGTTGTAAATGGTCAATCTAACTCCGGAATAACTGGTTTTTACGCTATTGGAACATTTTCTTTTCCAGATCAAACAGCAAGCGGAATCACATACAATGAACAAGCAGCATTGTTCGCTGCATCAACAGAATACGTTAACTCATCATATTAAATTAAATGGAATTAGAAGTAAGATTACTACAGGAATCAGACTGGGATAATTTAAAGTCTTGGTGGAAATGGTGGAGATGGCCAGAGATAACAAAAGAAACTTTACCAATGAATGGTACTGGTGGATTAATGATATATAAAGACGAAACTCCAATAGTAGCAGGTTTTTTATATCTTACTAATTCTAAGATAGCATGGATAGATTGGATAATTTCTAATCCAGAATATAAAGAAAGAGATAGAAAACAATCAATAGAATTATTAATTAGTTCTTTAGAAGAGGTAGCAAGACAACAAGACTACGAAATTATATTTAGTGTAACAAGAAGTAAACATTTAATAGATGTTCATAAGAAACTAGGATATACGGTTGATTCAAATTCATCGTATGAAATTTCAAAAAAAATAAAATAATATGGCAGTAATAACAGCAGCAGTAGGTGCCACAGTAGCTATAGGTGGTTCTTTAGTAGCAGCTCATCAAGCAAAAATGGCTGGCAAAGGATATAAAAACGAACAAGCAAGAAGAGAAGGTGAGATTGCTGCGTTAGAGGCTAACAGACAAGCTATTCCTAATCCTTATGCTAATTTTCAGGATCTAAGTGGAATGGCTAAAGATTTAAGTGGAATGATTAGTAATCCTTTTGCAAACCTTGGTGTAGCTACACAAGCAGCTAAGTTTCAAGCAGAAGAAGCAGATATGTCTCTAGCAAACACGTTAGACACTCTTAGAGCAACCGGAGCAAGTGCTGGTGGAGCAACTGCTTTAGCTCAAGCCGCGTTACAAAGTAAAAGAGGTGTCTCTGCTAGCATTGAACAACAAGAATCTCAAAACGAAAAACTAAAAGCTCAAGGCAAGGCAGAAATGGAACAAGCCAAACTAGCTGAAGCACAAAGAGTTCAAAATATTCAAATGAGTGAAGCTCAAAGAATGCAGATTGCTGATTCAGAAGGAATTAAATTCAAATATGGAGAACAAGAGTCTAGAGACATTGCTAAACTAAATAGATTAGCTGGTCAGTCAGCACAAGCTGCTGCAAATGCTTCTGCAGCATCTCAAGCGCAAAGCGCTGCTTTTGGAGCTGGTATTAGTGCTGTTGGAAGTATAGCAGGTGGTTTTGCTCAAGGCGGTGGTTTTGGTAAAGGCGGTGGCAGTTAATAATAATAATTTAAAAAATATATGTAATGGGATATTACGAAAATCCACCTATAATTCAACCAAGTAGAGGAGGCGATATAGTCGCTGCGGCTATAGCAAACGCGGCAAGTTCTCTAGGTCAAGGTTTTCTTGCTGCTGGTGAAAGAAGACGTGAGGAAGAAAGAGAACACAAACTTACTATTCAGAAACTACAAGATAGAAAGAACGAAACAGATCTTTTATACAACGAAAAGATTTCTGATTGGGCATCAAAACAACCTACCACAAATGAAGCCGTTGACGCTAAAGTACGTAAGATAGTTCAAGAAAAAATAATTAAAGCGGCTGATTCTAGAATATTATTATTGAATGAAACTAATTCAAAAAAAAGACAAGAATATCTAAAAGATATACGAGATGCTGATGGATTTTTAAATTCTACTAGTTCTCTTGCTAAATCAATAGCAGAGCAAACAGCAACCTGGAGGTTAAGTGTAAAAGGTTCAAACGTGGGTGTTCCTGGTGGACACGTGGTAAACGGTAAAGATGACAAAGAGATAGACGACAATACTGATGTACTTCAAGTGTTAGGTGGAATGACTCAAGGTTATGAAAGTACTAGTGTTGATGTTAGTGCCGACGATAATGGTGATGGAACCTTAATGACAATAAAAGGTACTAGAAAAAACGGAACAACTTTTGAGAAAACTATTAACTCAAAGACATTTAATAAATCTGAAGAAGAAGGTGGTGAAGGTTTACTAGTACCGGTTGAATCATTAGATACTTTTTTCACGCAAGCAACAGAAAAAGTGGTAAACAAAAAAGGTGAAATATACCCAGGATATTTGTCTGGAAAAACATATACAGTAGACATTGAAAGCGGTGGTGATTCTGGTGGCGGAATAGGAAAAGATCAGTTTCAGTTATTTGGAGGTCAATTCTTACAAGAAGACGCTATAAAAAGTGAAGTTAGAAAAAAAGCTCAAATAACAGCCGCTGGAATAATGAAAGCAGACAGTCCTGCGAGACTTAGAACATTATTAAATTATACTTTAGAGCAACAACCTGGTTTTTATGATAAAGAGTTTAAACAAAAAACTCCAGCAGAACAAGAAAAGATATTAACTGATTTATTAGTTAATAAATCTTGGGAAAGAACAACTAAAGAGTTAAAATCAACTTCTGGTATAAAAGGCGAAGTTGAAAGACAATTGTGGTGGAACCCTAGTGCTGATATTAAGTTAAAAGACAAACCAAGTCTTGCTTCTTTAAAAGACGAAAAAGAAGATAAACCAGAAGAAACCACGTACAAAGCAGACAACTATGATAGTATTATTACTGGTTATACGCCTGGTAAAGATGAAGATGTTCAAGAAGGTCAAATAAAATACAGAACAAGAAAGAAACTAACAGATAACTTAAATCAACTAAGTGGTAACGCTGAAGGTTTTATTACTAGAGAAGAACTATTTAAAATATATGATCAAGCTGTTCAGTCTGGTAAAACTACACAAAAAAATGTTGATTTTGCTAAAGAGAAATTTGGCAACGCACAAGTATTTAAAAGAGACGGTAAAACATATAGACCTATAACAAAATACAATCTTAATTCAGCTGCTGGTAGAGTTAGACTAGCGTTAGACTATACAGCTAATGAAAGTGAAAGAAAAATGTTACAAGGTAAGTTGAAAAACGCAAAATTAAAAGATTGGACAGAAGCTAATCCTAGAAAACAAAACGAAACAATAGAACAATACGCTGCAAGAGCAAATAAATCTAATTAAAAAATATGGAAGAATTATATATTTTATCAGACGGATCACAAGTAGACATATCTAATTTTTCTGACTTTGAAAAGATTAGTTTTTTATCAAAGAATCCTGGAGCAAAAAAGCAAAAAGGTGCTGCAAAAAGTGCGGATGCAGTACCAAAGAAGAATCAAGCACTGAACAAAAATACGGTTTCCAGTTCGGAAGATGGTTCATCGGAACCACAAAAATTTAGATTAGCCAACGAACAAGACTTAGAGTCTGCTCAAAAAAAAGGAGTAATGCCTCCTGCTTCTACTCAACCTAGAGTTGCGGTAGATGATTATAATGCATTATATAATTATAGAGAAGGAAAACCAGCAAAGACGTTTAAAACAGAAGCAATAAAATTACCTGGTCAAAGAACTGCACAGAAGTTTAAGGTAATTGAGTCTGATGCAGATATGGAAGACTATGTTAAAAACTTCCGTGATAACGCAGAAACAGGTGAATTAGGATACAATAATTTGTATAAAATTCAAAAAGCAAAAGAAAAGATAAAACAACTAGATGCCGACGTTGCTCATCCTAACGTATATTATTCTTCTTTAAATCAAGGTCAAGATGATAACTTTGTTGAAGAAAACTTTAATTCAAAAGAACTATCTTCTTTAGGTATTAATACTGAAGATTTTGATGGTTTTTTGAATAAAAAAGGATACAAACAAGATTTTCTTACAAAAGAAGAACAAGGATTGTTCGAAGGAAAAGGAGATGATTTAGGAACTGGTTACAATATAAGTTTAGCCAAAGAGTTAGCTAAGAAAAAAATGTTGAATTTCTACATGGAAGAAATGCAACGTAGAGATGTTACAAAACAAGATCTAAATCAAGACATAGAAATTGCTTCTGGTTTTAGAGAAAAAAAAGAAATACAAAAAAATCAATTATTTGATCAAAACGGTATTACTAAATATGTTGAAAAAAACTTTCCTGTATTAACAGAGAAGTTAAAAGAAAGAGATATTGAAAACGCTAAACTATATAACGAAGCAAAAGCCGGAGGAACTGATTTCTTTTCTTGGGATACAGCTAGTAAGATAGGTAAAGCTGGTTGGAATGCTTTAGTTGATAGAACAAATCAATTATCCGCTAGTGCTTACGATGTTGTCGGAATGGATGCAACTGCCGAAGGTATTAGGTTTATGGAAGAGGAAAATCAACTTTTAAAACCAGATGACAGAGGTGTCTCCTATGTGTCTGGAAAGTCAGTTGATTACGCAGGAACAAAATACATAATAGATAGTAAAGGAGAGATATACGATGCTGATGCTAAGATACGCGTCACAGACTTGTTTGATGAAAAAACTCGTAATATTTTAACAGAAAACTCTAAGTACGCACCATCTGATTGGATGTTTAGTACTCAAGGCGCTGCAGTGCAAACTTCAGGCGTAATGGCAGACATGATACTTCAAGCCGCTTTAACTAAAGGTGTAGGAGAATTTGGTGCTATTGCTTCAGAAACAAGACTAGCTTTAAACACAGCACAAAAGTCATCTAAGTTTACATCTTTATTAAACGATACTTCTAATCTTCTTAAAGCCGTTCCTTTAGAAAGAAACGTAGGTTATTCAATTATAGC
>Ga0181350_1000442_pt1 | contig 12045 bp, 12 predicted proteins | sample Su13VDMM110DCMD_FD_130105 | JGI IMG/M metagenome (GOLD analysis project Ga0181350, IMG submission 130105) | Freshwater viral communities from Lake Michigan, USA - Su13.VD.MM110.DCM.D | ecosystem: Environmental > Aquatic > Freshwater > Lake | place: USA: Michigan | collected 2013-07-16
CTCTTTCATCACTTGCTTGACAATTGCTGCTCGTTTGGCTCTACCATCTCCAGCACCACATGCTATCATTTTAGGTTTTTTGCCACCTTTAACACCCGTCATTTTCTCACTTAGTACACGTTTTGTTATCATTTTACCAACAGCTTGACCTACAGGAGCTGGAACTCCAAATTCTTGTCCAAGAGCACCAATAGCGTAAGGTAACGCTTCACGTCCTACATGAACACCTACTGATTTAAGGTCACGAACTGCGTCTTCTTTTACATATCTTCCTACTTTATCAGATGCTGTAGATAAAGCTTTCTTTAGATTAAATTTTCCACCTGAACCTCCACCTGATCCAGCACCTGCTGATTTTGGTTTTTTACCAGCACCACGAGAACGTCTAGTAGGTAAAGCATTCATATCAATAGGAACGCTGTCAGAAGGAAGATCCATTCTTACAGCACCTGTAGCTGAAGCAACATTTCCCACTTCACCAGCAGACCTCTGAGAGCTGTGGATTGCGGCAGCAGAAGGATAAACATTTCCACCTTTTTTAACTCTTGGTTTTCTTGGTTTTCTTCCAGCCCCAGCTTCACTTGACATCGCACTTAAAATAGCTTCTTTCAATAATTCTTTTGCTAAACCAACAACTTGTTTAGTTCCTTCCTTCTTAAATTCTTTTGCCACAGGCTTAACAATCTCTTTGTAAGCAAATTTACTAGCAGGTTTTAAAGTGCGACCAACACTCTTAGCAATCTTCCCAAGATGAAGACTACCAGCGCTTGGTGTAGCCATTGTCGCAAAAAAATTGTAAGGAGTATTACGATTATTTGTTCCCATTTGTAAATATTCTCTATCCATCACACCTCCAACCATCATTCTATCAGGGAAATGATCAGGTTGAATGTTTGTAGCTACGAACTGCGGTCTCAAGTCAATCCATTCATCCATTTCTCTTAATCTATCTACAACATCACGATTAGATGGAACATCAAAAGTCAAATTATACGGCATTATAATATATATATACAAATTAAAAAAATATATATATATTAAATTATTCATTTTTTAAAAAATGGACTAAAATGTGATTTAAATTGCGGATTTTTGGCAAACAAAAATAAGAAATCGACTAGTTGCGTCATCAATATTGTTAACAAGTATCTCTAAAGTCCCTGCAACAGGATTGTAATTCTGGTAACCAGCTAATTGTAATTCTGGATTAGGAGCACCACTTGTTATCATTGAAATTTGTACAACAGGATCTGTAATAGAAAAATTTGAAGCAGGAGGCATTCCCGTAACCAAAACGTATTTTGAATCGGCTGATATTGGGATGCTGCTGGTTGTAAATTCAAACGTAAAGAAATTCGGCGGAGCGGGAAGTGGATACCTATACTGGTTACTTAAAAGATCCTTGATAGACATTTATATAAGTGGATATAATTTCCTAAATATTACAAATAATAAAATACAGTGCAGACAACATTTGGTCTTTCAGGTTGCACCAGATTTTTCCACCCGATGTCAAATGTCATATTTCCCGTTATCGATGAATAATTGACATCAGAAATATTAATAGCGGGAGAACCACTTAGAACAGTAATCCCTCTTTGGTCTAACACTTGACATGTAAAGAATGAAACGATTGCACCTAAAGGCAAAAACATTGGTTGGGTTACTGAAATTTGACTTACAATACCAGCATTTAATTTAGATGCACTATAAACCTGCACTTTTGTAAAAAGAATAGAAAATTCGGAACCAGTCGGCACGAAAGACGGGTAAAATGGAGAAGTCGGTTGCAGTGGCTCTAAATCCTTAATAGACATTATATAAATAGTGTACATATTTTATTTACAATGCAATAATACCTGTTTGATCGTTACCCAAATAACAGCGTTGTCTAAATCCAATCGTAAATTGAGATGCCTGCCCGCCTGCAAGTTGGTTATCCCAGTTCTTCGTCACAGATGCACCATTATCTGTCAGACAAAGAGCTAATGTGTAATCACCTGTAATGTAAAGTGTTCCATTTAGACCAATCGTAACTGAAGTTAGATCATTAGGGGCAAGTGCGGGATCAACATTATAAATCCAATTAGTAGTGCCAGAACCGCCATTATCAGTGACCGCTAAAACTTGAGTGTCTGTAACCAAATATAACCTGTCGTAATTTCCACCAATGGAAATAGTCCTAAACAGATTCGAAGTCAAACCAACAATCGCTAAAGTCCATTTTATAGAGCTTGTAGTTCCATTGTCTGTAATAGCGTATAAAGTAGTTCCAACACCGTATATATAAATTGTCCCGTCCGCACCAACTGATGGTGTGCTAAACGGAACACCACCAATAGTGCGAGACCATTTCAACAAACCCGTAGAAGTATCAATAGCGTATAAGACATTTGCATTAGACCCGTAAAGAACAGACCCGTCATTACTTAACCCTATAAAAATTGCCCCAACGGGAAGAATAAAAGTCCATTTATAACTTGGGAGTGATCCATCGTCAGAGACTGCGTAAACGTGTCCGTTCTGTCCGCTAATGTAGATAGTTGCATCACCTGTTGAATTATAACTGACTAAAGGAGGAAAAGGATTAACTAAAGGAGTAAGATTTGCAGTCCAAAGATTAAAAGGATTAATAGTGTCAATTTCTATTAATTTGATTAAAGCATTGTTTGACCCAACGTATAACACAGCATCACGTCCGCACGCAGGACTGGTTAGATTAACTTGACTTGTAGGAAAATCCCAAAGAACAAACGCAGAATTTCCGCCATCTTGCAATGCAACCAAACTTCCGCCATCTTCAGCAATATAAAGTATTCCAGTCTCACCAATTACGATGTTGTTTTCATTGAAACTGAAAGACGGACTTGAATACACCCATTTTTGAACGGGCGGATCGGGAGAGATAGGAGTTCCAAGGAAGAGAGACTGACTTGTATTCTGATCGGTTGCTTTATAAGTTGGCCAGAGACCACCCTGTATAATCGGAAATGCAATGACTTCTATTCGCCAATTAGTGATCGATGCTGCACCAAAATTATAAGTTTGAATAATAATGCGACTGGTTGTCGTACCGTAGTCCCAAGCAATCATTCCAAATCCAGCGACATTATTGTAATTAACAGCATCGTCTAAATGAAGTGTCACAGTAATATTACTTAAATAGACATTTACTCCACCTTCAGGTGTATTATTTCCTAAATCAAATTCGGTTTCTTGGAAGTCATCATTTGCAGTCATTGTCGGAACGCCACCGGATGCAGTGACTGTTCTTACTATTGCTTGAAATGCTTGTTGCCCGTAATTTTGCGAAGATGGAGGGATAGTAAAAGGCAAAGTAATGAAATTAGATGGATACGAAGCTGGTTCTTGTAGTAATCCGTGGATAGACATTATATAAATAACACAACATTTTATTTATACATCTGTTGATTGAGATACAAAAATTAAAAACCGAGAAGTTGCGTCAGAACAATTGTTAACCAATATTTCTAAAGACCCTGCAACTGGGTCGTAATTTGAATAACCGCACATCTGAACGTCTGTATTTTGAAACCCTGTAGATATCATTGAAATTTGAACGAATGGATCTGTAATCCCGAAGGGTATTGGGTTTGGCATTCCAGTAACATTTACGTATTGACTCTCTACTTGAATTGCCATACTGTTAGTATTGTGAACGTGAGTAAAATAAGGAGGCGGAGCAGGAAGAGGATACCGAAACTGATTAGACAATAAATCCTTAATTGACATTATATAAATAGCTGGATATTTTATTACAAATAGTAATAAACAGAACAAAGATAAACAGGTGTATTGGTTGCTACTAAACTATTCCAATCAATATACCAAGTCATATCGTCTGTTGCTGAAGAATAATCTACATCTGAAATTTTGATAAAAGGGTCAAAAGTAGGAACACTAACAGTATTTTGTCCGACATTTTGAACTGTAAAATAAATAATATTTGCTGTTGGAAGCAGTCCCATCGCTTGAGTGACTTGAATTTGTCCTGCTGGTGTAGACAAAATAGTAGCATTATTTCGGATTGCCTTAACTAATAGTGTAGGGATTTCAAATCCAGTTGGAATAAAAGATGGATAAAATGGTGATGAAGGTTGAAGAGGTTCTAAATCCTTGATAGACATTGTACTATATTGCAATAATAAAATTGGTGGATAAACCGTAGTAAATTCGGTTATTAATTCCGATAGAGCAAGGAGAAGAATTCACAGAAGTTGGTGCGCCTTCAAATCCGTAATTAATTGTATAAGAAGCACCATTATCTGTAATACAAGCAAAATATCCTTTGTCAGCTGTAACGTAAATTAATCCATCTAAACCGATAGTAGGTGGAGACAACTTCCTTGGATCAGTAGGTAAATTATTAACAGACCATTTTATAGCTCCTGAAGCTCCATTATCAACAACAGCAAAAACTCTGGAACTAGTGCCAGTTGAAGCATTGTTACTTACATATATTGTTCCATTTAATCCAAGACCCAGCACTTTTCTTAATGCTACAAGAGATAAGGTGTTAAGAATCCATTTTATAGTTCCTGAAGCTCCATTATCCGTTACAGCGTATATATAAGTAGTGGCACTGGTTAAATATATTGTTCCATTTTCTCCAATAGTAGGAAAACCTGAACCTGTCCCAACTGCTATACTCCATCTCAAGACACCAGCAGATGTCAGAGCGTATAATATAGCATTAGACGTTGCGTAGATAGTAGAACCATCAGACGTTATAGCTAAATAGGTAATATCATTATAAGTAGAGAAAACCCAATTTACAACACCGTTAGCATTCAGAGAGTAAATTATACCAGTTCCAGATACAAATATAGTTGGGATGCCGTTAATATCGTAATGAAGTAATGGTGGCGAAGGAGCTGTTAATGGAGTAAGATTTGTCGTCCAAACAACAAACGGAGAAGCTGTATTAATATCAGCCACGCAATTTATAGTATTTGTTCCAACCCCATATAATAAATTTCTGTTACCCAATGATGGTGGATTTAAATTAACAAAACCAGTATCAACAGACCAAAGAAGAGAAGCGGAAGATCCGTTATCAACAACAGCTAAAATTTTTCCACTATCTTCAGAAATATACAGAATTCCAGTGTCACCGATTAGAATAACATTTTCGTTAAAACTTGCTCCGACAGGTGGAGCGTAAGTCCATTTTACCGCAGGTTGAGGAGAAGCAGGAGGTCCCGATACTTCAGATTGACGACTATTTTGGTTTGTATCATTATAATAACCCAATAAAGCTGTAAAATCAGGTAAAGGAAAAGCAATTATTTCAACAGACCAGTCTGTAATATTTTGAACGCCTGAATTGTAAGTAGTAACTTTAATTTGATTTACTGTAGCACCATATTCCCAGCAAACCATTCCGAATGGATCAACTCCTAAATAATCGTACGCATCGTCAAGATGAAGTGTAACAACCACTCTACTTAAGTAAATATTTATAGGTGAAAAATCAAATATGGTATCTTGTAGTCCCTGTCCTGCTAACATTGTAGGAACACCCCCAGTTGATGTAACAGAACGTTTTGAAGATTTAAAAGTTTCAGATCCAAAAGTAGGAAGAGTCGGAATTGTAAATGGAAGTGTAATAAAATTAGATGGATACGATGCGGGTTCTTGTAGTAATCCGTGAATTGACATTATATAAATAACACACATTTTATTTATATAACTAACCAACCAATCTTTAGACTCCATTTTTCCTAAAAATGGATTTTAAAGATATTTGTGAAGACGAGATGCCATTGACTTTCGAGCTCCGCCTGATACACCCATCCCCATCATTTCACCAGCATCACCACGCACACCTGAAACTAAATGCTTTGAAGAAATAAAAGGCATTCTTTTAATAGCAGATGACATACTGTGAGCCATTTTACCTCCAATCATTCTACGATAAACAGCTTGTTCCACAGGGCGCACATCACGCTTTTCCTTGGCATCTAACACCATTTGTTTAGTCAAAAGACCAGTGTAGATATTTGAAGATCCTGACACAGTTGTAAACACACCCGAGTTACAGCAGACCACAACAATTTCAGGCTGGAATGTAAGAGCAGTGTTATTTCGTAAAGTAATGTTAAATTGAAATAAATATTGCCCAATCGATCCACTAGAAAGGAAGTCGCACAATGAAAGATTTTGCGTAGGAGATAATATAAGGATTGATCCAGTCGTAGCAATTGACGTTCCAGTTCCAGTTCCAGCTACAGAAGTAGTATTTGCTAAACCAGAGAACTCAACCCAAGATTGAGTAGAGCCGTTAGCAACTGAGATACGCCACAAGTCATTTTGAGTAGCACTTGCCAAAAGACCAGAAGCATTATTAAAATTACAAGAAATCTGAGAAATTTCTAAGAAACTTGCGCTTTCCTTGATGGTCTGTTGAGACATCGGTACACGAGCCGTAATTATAAAATAATCAGGTATTTGATTGAGCTGAATATTTTGACTGGAGATTGTTGCTACAGCTTGAGGAACCAAAGCTGGGTTATTCGTAGAAAGAGACAAATAACGGGGAAATTCTTGATAGGGCAACACATTTCGCACTGGGATAAGGTCAGAAGGTTGTGTAGATAAGAAATTGAAAAGCAGACGGGTGCCGACAAAAGGCTGAACAGCCGCAGCAGGAACAGCACCTGTAACAGCAGGGCAACCAAGAGAAGGCACTATAACCCAAGAATTAGCACTGGAGAAAGCTCGTTTACAGGTGGTATCAATATTCGCAACAAAGTTCATTGTATTAATGCCTGAAAAGCCCTGCATGTTGTAGCAAGGGTCACCGAATATAATAGGAGACAAGAACAATGGTTCAGTCAAAAGGGCAGATACACACACTACCCATCGCTCACCAGCAGCACCAGAAGCAGTGGAAACCTGATCAACGTAGTTAGCACCACCAGCAGTCGTAAATCTGTAAAGACGCACATTAGCAGGGAAAGCGCCACGAGGAGCTTGATCCACATCGTAAGACTGGTCGGAATAATTTCCTAAAGGATTGTTGTTAGCACCAACCCCATCTGCGTAATCCAAATAGGCTTGATCGGGTAGCGTAGGCGTCATACCATTGTAACGGTATAATTCTCTGCTATCATTGAGACGGAGTAAGGGGTCAATCACATCTTGTAAATTGACAGATACGTTACAGTTATTAATAGTGGCTGTCAAAGTAGTCATCAACTTTGCTAAAGGAAAAGCTTGGAAAGCCTCAGTACTTCCGTAGTCGAAAGCGGATTGACCTGCTGTCACACCTGAAATAGCAAAGGACATACTCAACTCAGATTGGATTAAAATTTCACGATTGATAACGATTGACTCACTGGGGATTTGTACAGAGAAGACCATATTAGATGCGGTCGCGGAAATTGCCTGAAATTGTTGATATGTTATATTACTGCCTGAAGAATGTACTGCGTAGGAAAGTTCATCGGTAATTCCAAGTCGACTATCTCTGATAAGAACGGTTCTGAAATCTGAAGACATTATATAAATATGTAAATATAAAAAAAATTAGAATTTATATTTAATTATAATTCCTCCAACTTTTGCCTTAGCTTTTCCTAAAAGCTAATTTAATGGGAAATAGAACCTTTGCGAGAGAACATTATTTTAATGCTACATGATCCGCCACTATTTAACTGCATCGGGAAGAATTCACCTAATTTGGATTTCCAAAAGACACTAATATCAATTTGACTAATAGGTTGATTACCAAACAAATCAATTAATCTTAGCTGAGTTGGAGTATAAAGAAGACTTGGCTTATAGACGCCATCAGCAGCAACAAAATCACTAATAATTTGAGCAAAATTAGAATTGTTACCATCATTAGCGTAAACAATTCCTCCATCAGCAAAAATAAGAGGAGCCGACAACTGATTCGGAACAATTGGTAAAGTTGCGCTTGTAAATACAATAGAAGAAATTGGTGTCCAAGAAGCTACTGTGCTGTATTCTTGAAAGACAGTTGTTGCTACATATTGAGAAGCAACAGGAGCAGAAGTTGGAAGATAAATAGTTTGTGCGCCATTGAAATTGCCTACACCTACTTGAAAATTTTTACCATTTGTAACACCTTGAGTTCCGTAGTTAATACCTAGAAAAGAAGCTAATAAATTTGCTAAAGGAGAGTTGAAATAAATATTAATAGGGTTTACTACAGTTCCAACAGGAAATGTATCGTAATAAGCACTTTCCGCATACAACCCAGCGCAATTGTTATCAGTATTCCAAATAATTGTAGGAGCATGTGATAATACAACAGCAGGAAATGCTGCGATCAACAAAGCATGAGCACTATCGAGAGCTGCTTGTACTAACTGCATTATAAAAGTATAATTAAAGCAGAAATAATATCCTGTAGAATTATCTTGTAATTTATTAAAAGTTTGATTAGGAGCACTAGGTAAATCAGCAAAAGCATTCTGAGGAGACCAAATAATATCAACTTGAAAATCTGTTCCTAAATAACTCAAAGTGATTGAATAAACAGTTAAATTAATGTTACTTTGATTAGGTTGAATTTCAGGCACAAATAATGGTAATGTATTGGTATCGACTTGAAATCTAATGATGCTAAAATAATAGTCGCCACTGTTATTAATGAAAGCATTCTGACGTTGTTCCTTAAAAGCTATAATAGGAGGTCTAGAGTTTTGAGAGAGAACATTTGCGATGGTTATATCGTAATACACCTTATCTGGATTATTATCTCGTTTCACTTGGGATAATTGACTCATTCTATATTATTACTAAATATATTTTTATATTATTATATATTTATTAACTGAAATAGCTTATTTTTACATATATATAAGAATAGTGTAAAGTTGAGATTATTTTTAGATTATACCAATATAATCTATATATTGGGACTGGATTTCTATTGTAAATAACCTAATTAGATTATAATATAGCGATTTTAGATTATATTTTGATTTTATATTGGAATAATTTTAAAATTATTCCAATATTTAATCTAGTTAGATTATTTACAGTAGAAATCCAAGCCCAATATATAGATTATATTAATATAATCTATATATAATCTAAATATAATCTATTTTTTCATCTTAATCAAGCATTTTGAAGGTTTTCTTTTGATCGTTTGTAAATGTTCTACTGGAATATAAAAATAATCTTTTTCATCTGCCTCTATCTTTGCTCTCGAGAATGGTTTCTTCTCAAAAGTATTGAATAAATCTTCATCATATTGTATCCAACTTATCTCATCTGTGTAATTAAACACAAAAATAATTGCTTTATTAGTTTTTGTTACCTTGTTACATGTCATTAATGTTGTTTTATAAGTATTTCTATTTACATCGAATCTAGTTTTTACTTCGAATACGGCATCACCACATTCGTAATCATACTTATCATGTCTTCCAGGGTTCTCTCTGAGCTCTCCTTCTAAATTAAAGTCCTTAAAGTAATCTTTAACATCCTGAAATATTTCGTGTTGCGCTTCTGTACCTTTTTGATAATCTTCTGTATAATGAACCATTTATTCTTATATATATACAAGAATAATTTTTTTTAAATTAAAAGTATTCAAATAGATTTAAATCTATTTATTTCTAAATAAAATCAAATATTTAGAAATAAAATCTAAATAGTAAGTACAATGAATTCTCCAACTTATAGATTAGCTGAACAAATTTGGGATGCTGAAGAATTTTTAGGTGTTCAACATTTTCTACAATCTAAAGAACAATTTATTAAACAACAGCTTCATCACACTGAGAATGATTTAGCTGTTAGATTACTTGATCTTGATAAGATACTAACTAACAAAAATATGGAAACTTGGAATGAAATTATTTTTGAACATTTTAAAAAATGTAAAAATGAATATGATTTGCCTGATCCTGTAGCTGTAACTCTTGAGTTTTGGCAATCTAAATATATTAAATTGTTACCTACTGCTTTAAGAGATGAGATTATTAATGAAGATGAAGTGTGTTCACTATTAGAAGCATCAGGTGATTATTTTGCTGGATTCGAAAATGAACAGCATTTGGTGAATGCTTGGTTACCTTGGAATTCAGTTTTAGAGAGAATTAGTTAGAGTTTAAGATTATATTTATAATATGTTTATAAATATAATGGATACATCAAAACTTTCAATGATGATTACATCTGAAGATATTGATCGATATTTAGACGCTGGTTCATCAAAAATATTAAAATATGCTGAGCTAGATCAGTTTAGAACAATGGAAGAACTTTTACCAAAAGAGGTTGATTATCGAATTATTTTAATTGAACAAAATCCGAATTCAGGACACTGGTGTTGTATTCTAAGATATGGTAAAACTATTGAATGGTTTGATTCGTATGGATTAAAACCTGATGGTGAACTTAATTTCATTTCTAAAATTAAAAATAAGTTACTTGGACAAGATGTGAAACATTTAACTTTTTTGTTTAACGACGCAGTACAGCGTGAATGGAATTGTATTTATAATAAAAAGAAATTACAGAAGTTAAAAAATGGTATCAATACATGTGGTAGATGGTGTTTACTTAGAATTACAATGTTAACACAGTTCTATTTTGATCTTGATGAATTTTTAGAATTTATTGAAAAGAATTTCAAAGGTGGTGCTTTATCAAAATCAAAAGATCAAATGATTTCTGATTGGATTAAATAATTATTCAAATACTTCTGAATGTAATAGAGAAGGTTGATTTAGTAGACCGTCGTTTTCATCTTACCTTTAGGATTGGTTATTTCTATTGGAGAAACGAAAGTGTAATAGAAACTAGTAACCTTTGGAATGAAAATTAAATATTATTCAGAGAAGTATTTGAATAATATTATTCTTTAATGTAGTGATCCTGGATTGTTGAAATACTTGTCGCCATACTTGTAGCATCCTTCTTCATCTCATCTGCTATATCTTTATATTTATCTGTTAAAAATATTTTTCTCAACATACTCACTCCTATTTTTTTTCCAAATATTTTGTAAAGCAATCTTGTAAAATCATTATTATTTGTAAATGCTTTTCCATCGTAAGAAACTATAAATGGTACAGATTCTTTTTTCATTTCCTTTGCTAGTGGATGATATTTCAAATATAAATCTATTATCTGTCTTAGCTCAAAATCAAGGCTCTCGGTCTGCTGTAAGTAACAACCTTTCGTTTTATAATTATTAAATTCAAACTTGTTATCCGCTAAATTTAAAACATTCGACATTGTCTTTGTAGGTGACTCCTCTTTAGATTCATGTTCAGCTGGGGCTGGGGTTACAGCTTTAGCGGTCTTTGGAACTTTTACTTTTAGAGTGGTAACTACCATATCTTGATAATCCATATTTCGGCGTGGACGTTGTAAAACGTATAGTCCTAACACTACTAAATCTAAAAGTTTGTTGTACTGAGCTTCCGAAATCTTTTTAGATTTTGATTCCATTAATTCTGTAAAAATAGTTTTTAATTCATCAAATTTAGATTTTATTTCTTCTTGACTTAGCCAATTATCCGTTTCCTTTGGAGTTTTTTCGTTACTAGTTTTTAGATCTTTGTTGATGGCTTCTAGTGATGGATAATATCTGTCATATAATTTCTTCATTTTTGGTTGGTCTATCATTGATTTTAATAAAGAAACTATTGAAATAATATAAGTCCTGCGTGTGTTAGGTTTCTGCTCATCTAATTTTTTTTGGATTGCTTCTACATCTTTTAAAAAATTCAGATTTTTTATTGTCTGTCCTCCGTTTAATCTTGTAAGATTTTTTAAATACAGATTCTTAGAACTTTCACTAATTGCCTTTCCATCAAACAAACTTTCACTAAATGATTTCTCAGCCATTTATATTATATTAGATTATATTTTTAAATAATTATTAGAAATCTATTCATTTCATTCATTCATGTTTTTATATAGTTGTAAGAATAAGCATTTGAAGATAAAATGAAATAATAATAATATAGTTAAATAATATATAATGGCTACTACTCCGACGTATATTAACCAAAGGATCAACAATCTACA
>Ga0181350_1000444_pt1 | contig 12020 bp, 20 predicted proteins | sample Su13VDMM110DCMD_FD_130105 | JGI IMG/M metagenome (GOLD analysis project Ga0181350, IMG submission 130105) | Freshwater viral communities from Lake Michigan, USA - Su13.VD.MM110.DCM.D | ecosystem: Environmental > Aquatic > Freshwater > Lake | place: USA: Michigan | collected 2013-07-16
TACTGTTACGCCCCCCGCAGCATAGCCTGTACCAGACACTTCATTACTAGCACTGTATGCTGTGGTGCTTGCGTCTACCGTAGCAGAGGCTAGATACAAAGCAGCTTTAAGCGTGTCGGTAGTTGGTGCAGTTAAACTGGTACGCGAAGTAAGCGTTGCCGTACCAAGTTGATGCTCCCCCAACATAAGCTGGCTCATAAACGAGGTGCACATGCTTTGTGTATTACTCACTTTATTACTCCTTTAAATAAGCAGCGGCCATCTCTAACCGACTAGGATTGTCATCAAAATACCCGATGCCCCGATTGCATCTGCTGCAAAGCAGTCCTCGGACTTTACCAGTTGAATGGCAATGGTCAACGAAAAACATCTCTATGTCCACGTACTTTCGCTTGCGCTGACTTGGTACGCGGGTTCCACAAACAGCGCACCCACCGCCTTGATTTTCCAACATCTTGTAGTAGTCGTCTACGGTGATGCCATACAGACGCTTTAACTTGGACGGCCACTCAATACGCCGATAGATGCTGGGGTCACGCTGTTTTCTCGACCTCTGAATTTCCACGTTGCATGTCTTACAATACCCCACCGGTTGCCCAGTGCGGGGGCCGGTTTGTCGAATTGAAAAAGAAAGCATGTCTTTCTCCTGCTTACAGCAGGGGCACACTTTCTTCAACTCGGTAAGGAAGTTCATGTAAAAGATGCGGCTTCGACTTTTAGCCCCACCGCTTTTTTTAGTTGAACATGGGCAGAACGATGTACCAGTTCGCCATCTAGCCAATACTCTACCCACGTAGTGTATTCATTATCGTTATCGACATTACCCTCGCGCTTCTCCAGCAAGGAGGCATCCATTTCACCTTTGGTCGTGGTAACTAATCCCATTGAAATCCCCTATTTTTAAATAATCAAACAAGTCGAATTAAAGCAAAAGTTGGATTATTAGCAGGCATTTGCAAAACAAAGTTTTCGTTTGTTGTGGTTTGGCTTCGGCCAAAATCCAATACCGCAATTGATTTATTACTCTTGGTATAGTTGTAAATCAACGCGCCAAGTGTGGTAAAGGATGTCCCAGACCATGTTGGATTATCAAACCCTACATAGGCAATGCCATTCCCAGAACTTACTGTGACATTAGTCAAAACAACGCCGCCTGCAGTGTAGCCCGTACCTGAGGTTTCCCCTGTTGTTGTATACACCGTGGTATTCGCCCCCAATGAGGAAGAACTTGTATAAAGAGCTATTTTTAATACGTCCGTATCCAGATCATGCTCACCCAACAGGATCTGGTACTTAAAGCTAGTTGTCCATGTTTGCGTAATAGCCATAATCAACTAACCGGTAGTTTAAGTTGGCCATCGCGATAGGCATCGCCACGCTGCTTACCATCACCCAGATTCTTCAGCAATGCTAATGCTTCCTTATATTTTGTATCGTACAGAACCATCATATCCTGCTCGCCCTTCATGAAGGTATAGGCCTCCACCAAAGCGCCATATAAAAGCGCTGAATCAAAGTTGTCACCAAGCCACGTTGTGCCAGCAGTAACAATTGATTCTGGATAAAAATAATAATGTAGTTCTACATCATAGGATTGATCGGGTGTAGGACCTACGATAAAACTCAAATCGTTGGTTAACGCGCTACTCACTATAGTAGGGCCAAATATAGCGTAATATTTTGGGATGGCCTCATAGGTCCCTGATGGGTATACCTGTCGGACGTAGTTCACATCTTTGTTTAATAAATAATTGTAGTCCCCATCATCATCAATTACCGCCAAGGAATAGGTAGAAAGAAAATCAAGAGGAGCGGAAAGGTACTTATTTCCGCTAGTAAGCACACCTGTGACATTTTTTCTCAGGTAAGCAAACTGGACATTATTGTAGATGCGCTGTTCGGCTTGTTGGACGAACGTAGCTAACTCTGTGCCAGTAAACTCACTTTGCACATAGTCTTGTATCGCGGCAGTAAGCTCTGCATAGTTCATGTGATCGTCACCGTAACCGTTCCAAGTACTCCAGCCGCTGTCAAAGGGCGCGCTACAGGAGCAGGCTGCATACCTACACTAGAAAAAGTAGAATCGCCACCGTAAATAAGCGAAACCCTAACTGTTTGTATTCCATCAGGCCTAGGTTGCAGGAGTGCGATAGGCTCATTAATTGCTCGTTGCGTATTTAACTGAGGATGCTTTGGCTCATAGCATTCCTGACATACCTTAAATCCCGTCCATTCCTTTTTTAAATCATTGAGCATGAACTGCTGACCACACTGGTCGCATATTCCAAGCGCATATTTACCCGTTGTGTATGACATTTTACAAACTAAAATCCGGTGTTAGGTATACGCTTGCAATGTCACGATCCTCTTGTGCGGCACGCGTAAACTCTTCATCATAAATCTGCTTCAACAAAACAATGCGATCAGGAGACTTTTTCATTGCTAAATAGTAAGCAAGACCGGCTACCAAGCAAGGCAAAAAGCGAAAGACAATGTCGGCCGTATTGGTGAAGCCCCCCGTATCCTCAATACGCCTCACGCCATAGTACCGAAATATGTAAGATTCTGCGCTATCAGGCGCAGGATAAACAAACAATTTAGGCGAAATTGTTCGTTGGACATAGAATTGGGAAGGACGAGACATCGTATTCTTATCAGGAAGATGTAAGTACTCGTTCTGACTAATACGATCTATCGTGACATCTTGTTGGGTTTGACCTGATCCAGTACGGATAACCGCGGATAAGACATTCACAGTATCAGAAGGTAGCGTATATTCAGCTTGCCCAGATACCATTGTCACCGACCGCTGCTCAATCGTCCAAAGGTTCAATCCACGGTTGGCCCACTCTGCAAACAATAGATTTAGCGATACACGCGCGGTGCGCATGTCAAAACCCTCTCTTGTCTCCAACCCACAACGCTCATACGCCTCGTTGATCAGGTCATCGAACTCAAGGTTAAATGTAGCAACACCGGAAGTAGTCATTTAGTTGGCATTCCTATGCTCCATTAAACGGTCTATCTTTACGTCTAATCGGTCTAATCGGTCTAACACTCGAGCAATGTCCGCATGCACTTCTGCGCGCGTAAGGTATTCTTTTGCTACTTCTTCCCGAGTCTTATTCAATAAGATCTGAATACGATGTAATTCCTCGGACTTTTCTCGAATTATCCAACCAACAATGGCCAGCAAAAAAGAGAGAAGTACATTCCACAGTACCATTTCCATGTCAGCACTTCCATCTTTTACGGGCCTGTCGTAACCGGCTATTTGGGTCTGCTGCCGCCTTAGGGAACTTATCCATCTGGCCCTCACTACGTGCGCAATAAGACTTCCTACGCGCAGCGCGGGCATCAGAAGGCTTATCCTCTGTCACTGCAGTACTCAATTTGCTTCCCGGATTTGCTTTCCGATACGCTTTTACGCCTTTTTCAGTCATCCCCGCCCCTGCCTTTGTCGGGCGAAAATTACCCGACTTAACAGAGGTTTTGATGGGGACTTCTTTCTTGCGTGGCATGATTAGCAGATCTTGGTTTTCTGCGTACGGGCTGCGCCATAGCCGCGACCAGTGACACTGCCCCCGTGCTCGTAGCCCATTACACCGCCCATGTTCTTACCTGTAGCTACAGGCATGCCCATGGCCATTCTTTTATGTTGATTAATAGGGCCACCTTTGCTTTTCATCATAGGAATGGTGTCCATACTCAACATATCGTCGCCAGCCATACCTTTTTTGGTAGATTTGACCATTTTCATGCCTTTATCCATCGACATGCTCGACTTTTTACGCTTTTTGTTCATTTTCATCATCATTTTTATCCCCTTATGCCCAAAAGAATGTGGCAGAAATAACAGTTGTAAGGTCCGCGTAGGCCCCGCTTTTAAACAAAATACCGTCCTCGGGGAGAGACATATAAATTGCGCTACTTCCCAAAGGAACGTCTATTCTGTAAAGAACCGTGCCGCCACTGCCGTCGGTAATGGATACCGAACCTGTTGTAGTGTCAGGAGAGACATATATCGCCTTAATACGGGTGCGGCCAGTAAAAATGGCCCCATCCGTCGTGCGGTATGTGCTCTGTAAATCGCTCATGTATGCCATGGCGAACTCCTAATTAGGTGGCAGGAAAGAAAATCAAAGCACCCCGCACTGGCTAGGACATTAATTTGCATCGTCATGTTGTTGCTCCCGTTTGTCTGCTATCTTTTGCAGCCAATATTGACATTCCTGCATGGCCCCAGCGATAGCATTTAAATTGGCTTCCCCTTGCCGCCTCTGGGCCGCTAACACCTCAAGGCGCTCTTTAAGGTCTAGCTCAATCATACTTGGCTAGTAGCTAGAGGAATGTAACGAATAGCGCCGTTGACAAGAACACGTAAAGAACCTGTAGTAGCGCCACAAGGAGCAGTGCAAAACAATACGTTACCGCTTGCCCCCGAGCTAACGGTAGAAGTACTACGGCCAACGTCAAACAAGTTCAACACGCCAAGGCTGTTTTGTGCGTCATCTCCAAAACCAATAAAGGCTGTGGGCCGCACACCTCGTGAACCAGAGAACGAGGTAAAGTCAAAAACTGAACCGTAAGTAGCGCCTGTGTTTGTGCTTGCGCCCATGTCTACAACACCCATCAAAGCAGTATTAAGACCTGTAATTACAGTGGTGGCTGACGCTCCCATTGAAGTCTGGGTATAGCAGCCAATGATTGTGCCGCCAGAGACTCCCGCAGTGCGGGAATTAGCCGCGCCCACCAATGCCGCTACTGTGCCTGTCCACGTTGACGCAGGGCGTACAGTGAAATCGGTGAGGTTGTAACTGCCTGATGTGTAGTCAGCAGTCGTTACGGTTTCGTCCGAATTAAAACCAGCATTAGACGTAACTGGGCCGGAGAATGTGGTTTGAGCCATGATTTTTCCTTACATGCAAGTGAGGGCGTATCTGTCTGCATGTCGTCAGCCGGGACTGTCAGATACACCGGAAAATCCCGGAATAATGTCAATATACACTATTGCCAATAAAAGAAAAGGGGGCCGAAGCCCCCTTTTTTAACGCCCCATTACGGGGTGTAACCTTCTGAACCCCAAATTGCGCGAGGATCGGACCAGCCGAAGCTATAACGCTCACGAGCCTTATAGCGGACGTTGCCGGTATCAAAATCGCCTTCAAAAGCGGTCTTGATTGCGGTACGCTGGAACATCTTCATGCCGTTAGGCGCATCAGTCATCAGGAACCATGCATCTGGGTCCGTCAGGAAGTGATTAACGAAGTAGCCTTCTGGCACCATGCCCATCGATTTGGTGGCGTTGATGTCATTGTCTGCGGTTCCCGTACGCAGGACCGATTTCATCAGGCGCTCTGCGGTAAATTGCAGTTCCTTAGGAATGATCATGCGGCGAACCGACAGAGCAACTTTCAAACCACGTTCGTCGGTGAAACCGGCGACATCAATAATACCTTGCTCAAGCGAGGTTTCATTCAGGTCGGCAGCAGTCGCTGCGACGTTGCTAAAGTTAGGGCCAAGAGCGGTTGGGTGCGCGCTGTTACACAGCGACACGCCGTCACCACCGTTATAGGAACCTGACGTATTGAACGCGTTATTCAATACAGAAGATGCTTTAACTTGCTTGGTGTATTGCATCGAACGAGCCAATGCTTTGATGTAGCGGCCTGAGAGACGGTCGTAGAGATTATCTTCGATTGCCTCTTCGGTCAGCGCGAACGCCAGAGCGATGGTTTCGTGGGTGTAGCGAGCAGTAAACGACTCCTGCGCGTTGTCATACGAAACGCCAGCGCCTTCATTCTTGGTCGGCGCTTCGTCAAAGCCAGTCAACATGACCTCTTCTTCAAATGCACGATCAGATTGTTCGACGGAGAAAATGGCGGTGTGCTCATTTTCATAGCGCTTGTATTCCATACCGAACAGAGCGTTTAGGCCCGGCTCCAGCTCTTTTACGAGTTGTGAACGAGAAATAGCCATGATTTAGCTCCTATTAGGGGGCTGTATTAGCAACGCCAGCGCTGCCGTACAGATGAGCATTAATCTTCACAATAACTTGGGTGTAATCTTCACCCAAAGCATTGCCCGGTTTAGTAAACACGCCCACAAGAGTCAGCACCAGAGTCGCAGTTTCAGCAATGGTCGAAGAATCCAGAGTGGTACCAGAAACACCATTAACAGTGCTTCCTGCAACATACGCGATGCTTGCTTGCTTACCAAAGTCCGCTTGGACTACATCTTCATCCGCTTGGATCAAGAATAACTGGCTTGGATCGTCCACAACTTCTGCCGTAATTTGGCCAGAAGTAATGTTGACCGAACCCGGGTAGTAGTTAGACCAAGTAGGCTTACCAGAGGTTGGATCGGTGTAATTACAACCGTTAAACACGCCAACTGCAACTTTATGCAGAGTAGCGTCAAATTTAACGATAAAACCGCTTTTCAAGGTAACAAGGTCACCTTGGAAAATAGCGCCGGATTGATTGTCCGCGATTAAATAGCCGTACTGCTTCTGTGCACCAGTAGCAGAGAGGTTACCCATCGGGCGCAGACCAAAAGGCTTATTTGTATTTGCCATTTGAAGCTCCTAAAAGGTTGTGAGGTCTTAACGACCTCCGAAAGTAGTGCGAGAAGAGCGTTGTGCCTTCTCAATACGCATGGTTGAATGAGCGTTTTCGCGCATCATTTCATTGTCTACTGAATGAATCTGATCCTGTGCCTTACGGTTGTAGTGAGCATTGCGTTCGGCCAGAGTTTCTTCAGGAATGCGAGCAAGCAACAGGCCACCAACACCGATAACACCCGCATGCTTACCATCTTCAATGGTAGGCAGCGTGTTGCGATATTCTTCCGGTAGTTCTTCATCACGAACGAGCTCATAACCCTCTCGCATCCTACCGTAGATGTGTTGTTTGTCGCTAAACCCATTGATCTCTGCACGAAGCCAGCGATGCTGAAAACCGATAGGGGCAGGGGGCGCATCCAAACGTGAAGGAGGAGCCCAAGGCTTGCGACGCGCTTCTTTTTCACGAGTGGAACGAGTAGCGCGATCGATAGTAAGTTTTTCTTGGCTCATTTGTTACTCCTTAACGTATTTGGCATATTCCTCAAGAGGAACGCCCAGTTTCTTTGCAATAGCAACCTGACTCGGCGATAGCCGGACAGAACGGCGTGCACTATTCACCCCAGAACTACGAGATGCAGGAGCAACGGCTGGCACGTTCGACCGTTGTCTCTGTGTATTTTGAGCAGACGCGAACTTCGTTGGAAAGTTAGTTCTAAGCCTGTTATCTAATTCAGTATAGTACTCGTCAGAATTTGGGTCAATACCCTCTTCGTCAACAAGTGTCTGATGTAAGCCCCATGCAGCATAAGTCATGGTTCGGTCTTTGCCAAACCATTGATTCTGCTCTGCCCACTCTTCCGCGCGGGGGCTAGGAGCAGGGCGTGCTGGTTGTTGCTGTTGCGCCGCAACTTGCTGCTGTTGCGCCTGATATTGCTGTTGTTGTGCATGATAATGCTGTGCCTGAACCGTATCGTGCAACTTGCGCTGCTCATATGTAAGCTCAGACAGCTTTTCTTGCGCTTCTGTTTCCGTTTCGATATCGCCTTCTTCTCTGGCGCGCCGAATAATAGAACGCAAAGTAGCTTGCTGCGTATCCATACGGGATTTTGTCTCAGACATACGGCTTTGGTCTGTTTGGACCAGTTGATGCTGAAGAACTTGTGCCTGAGACTGAACATTCTTTGCATATTCCAGTGCTGCTTGCTCACGCCGCTCCGCTTCCCGCATCTTGGCAGTCAGTTTAGCAATGCGACGCTGCACATTCTCGCTAACCTGATCTAACTCATTGCGTTGGGCCGAAACAGCAGGCTTTTCTTCTTGTGACGCTTCTACCGTATCATTTTCTGGTAAGTTTATTTCGGGAGTTTCCGTAACCTCTACGTCCGTGGTCACTTCGTCTTCCCCAAGGTTAAATTCAAGCTGATTGTCTGACATTACGTTGGCCATATTAATCCTTACATGTGCAGAATGTCTTCTGGGTTGTTGATACGAGCCAAAATCTCATCATCATTGAGAATCCTGATCTCCCCTTCGTCCAAGCCAATACGCGCACCCGCATACCGACCAAAAATTACCCAATCCCCCTCTTTGCACCACGCCCCGTCAGGGAACTTGGTGGTATCGCGGTAAGCTAGATCACCTACAGCCAATACGTAGCCACAAACTGTCGTTATTTGCTGGCGTTCACGGGTCTGGTCGGCCAGAATAATGCCGCCTTTTGTTTTTGCCGTGCCTTTGTAGGGGAGAATGACAACCCGCCAGCCTGTAGGCTTCGGGATTCGGTCCAGAACGGATTGGTCAATGTTTTCGATAGTAAGACTGCCGTCATCGGCGTAGGCATCGTCAAGTGTAGGCTCCTTTTCAGCCGCATCTTGTGCCCATTTTTCTTCGAGCGCTGTCATTGTCATAGATGGGTCCTTAATCTTCAGGGTTTTTCTTCAGAAGTTCCGCAATAGCGTCTTCCACAAATTTGTAACCCTCAATACGACCCATCAAAAACTTATACTGCTCCATATCGCGCACTGATCCATTGATAACGAGATCTTCGGAGTTCCTCCGAAGTTTACGTACCTCCGCCAATACGCGTTCAGTAAATCCAAGCATGGAATTCTCCAAGAAGCAGACAGTTTTTGAGCCCTATCTGAAGGCTACGTACCTATTATGCACAAATATTTATATAAAAACACTACTTTTATACATAGTCACATGTATAAATTGCTTATTTAGGTAATTTTTACCTTGTTGAACGCGTCTTTACGGTAAACATAGGTCGGACGTGGGTCCGAAATTGTTTCACGTGGAACAGTTTTGATCTTTTTAACAATGGGTTTAGGTGATTTTTTCATCTTACTGGGTCCTTGGCGCATTTGATCCTCCGGATTGATTCATCTTAGCCAAAGTTACGGCATTGCGCTCTGTGGCCAACTGTTCTTGCTGCTGTAAACGAGCTTGATCAATTTGCGTATCGTTAGTTTCCCGCTGCTGATCAAAGGCCAAGCGCTGCTGCTCCCCTTGCGCACGCTGTTGATCGCGCTGCGCAACCTGCGTTAACTCTTGCTTCTTCAATTCAATCAGAGGATCGGGTTTTTCTTTGCCTGCACCAGACAATTGATCCGCCATATCTTTAGCTTGCTTGTAGAATTCTGTTGCCTTTAAGGAAATCATTGCTTCCCGCTGCAGTGCAGACACCATTCCTTCTGGATCGGTGCCGTACTGACGGAACAATTCTGCTTCCACAAACTCTTCTGCCTTCAAGGTTACGTGCTCAAAGATATGTTTCTGAATATTGACCACCACATTAGGCATTGTTCCAACAATAGGCGACATGGCAAACATCAAGTGAGCCATGATATGCGAGTCGTGCTGCTGCCCTGCATAAGCTTTCAGTGGCGAGCCATCCAAAGCCTGTGAGTTCTCGCTCAACGGATCTTTTGGCTTGTCTACATCTTGCGAATTCAGAATAGCATCCACGTCCCGCACACCAATAGCCTCGTACATGCGACGATAAGCTTCGTACATGTTATGCATCTGCGGCGCGCTTTGCGCTAACTGCAACTGTGTCTGTGCCAACGTGATACGCTGGGCTACAGAGAAGATGTTTGGATCGGATACCGGCAATACATCAATGCGATCATCAAAATCTCTAGCCTTGATCGAGCGGCTCTCTCCCGGAACATCATAGGGATAATCTGGCGGGAGATACTTGGCAAAACCTTCTGCCAATAACTGGAACTCTAACTTCTGGCTGTAGTGCAAACGCTTATGAATCGCGGACATGACGCTGGAACCCTTTTCCAGCAGCGCGATGGTCGTACCCACAGCAGCATTCTGATTACTGTCCCCTACCTGCAGATCAGTAATGGACGCTAAACGTCGTCCTGCCTCTACACAGAAACCCAACAAGGAGAGCAAGGTCTGGCTTGGTTCTTTGTACGGCAGGGGCAGCAAAGACTGCGTCAAGTCCATACCGCCCGCATCCATATCTCGCCACTCACCCGGCGCGATAGGCACGTCATCATTCTCGATCCGCGCACCTTTAGCCTTAAAGCCCGCTGGCAGATTGGCCAACGTACCGGCATCGGTCAACTGGCGCAGGGCAGCACTAGCTGTCTTGGTCAAGCCCCCAATCAGATGCAAGAAGCCAAGGCCATAGGCCCCCGGGCCTTGAACCAAGAGGTAATGTACGTAATACTCTTTGCGCTCTTTTGCTTCGCTTTTCTCTTCCCAATTGCGGCGAACACCCACCACCTTCTGGCTTGTCTCGTCAATGGTAATGACATAAGGCAACTTAATGCCCGTTGGCTCGTCATCCTCATCCATGTCCTCGAAGCCCGGTAAGTCATAATCCACCTGAAATTCAAGCAGATAGATTTCTTCCTCTTCCCCATTTGGGGAGATACCGGTTGCCTTGTCAATCGCTTCTTCAATCTGCGTTGCCGCTGCGTCAGAAGAACCTTCCGCTAAATCTAAGTACTGACCGCGGACCACGGCTTTTTTGTAGGAATTCATGGACATCGGCACGCGGTACGTGATCCGCTCGCACTTGCTCATGACGGATGATCCGTAGTACGGAATATACAAATTATCCGCGGGGATCATCTCACTGACCATGCGACGCTTGTTGTGATCGTAGTAGATCTTCTTAAACGCCGAGCCACCATAGCCAATGTAGAACAGCATCTGGTCAAAGTCCGGGGTGTACTCCGGCATCTTGGTGGTAATCTGGTAGTTCATGTATTCTTTGACGCGCTGTGCCTGCATCAAGCGCTCGCGCGTCTCTTTGCCCAAGACCTGTGTCTTAACAGGGCCCCCGGCTGGCATCATTTCCTTCAACGCCTGCGCTTGGAATTGAACGATGGCCTCGGTTAGCATAGGATGGTACACGCCGCTCGCTCCGCGGAACGGCTTAGTGCGCTCCTCAAATGACAAGCCAAGTAAGTCCATGCCTTTGCTGTACTGCTGTTCCCACTGCTCGCGCGACGCTTGGTCTGCTTCAAACAGCAGCATGAGATCATCGGAGATCGCGGTCCGCACGTCTTCAGGAAGCACTTCGGCAAGGTTTGCGTCGAACTCTACGTCATCTTCTTCTTTGTCCAGATTGACGGTAACGCCACCTTCTTCGTCGAATTCAATCTCGATATCAGGCAAGTCTTCTTGCTCAACTTCAATATCGACGTTCAAGCCATCAGGCAGGCTTTTTAGTTTTTCTACTGGCATGGTTTATTTTATCCTCAAGGCGCAATAAATTATAATTTGGCATTAAAAGCGGCGTGGTTTAAGTAGCTCCTCAAGCCAAGGCGAGTAAGGAAAAGCATTTTCTAATTTTCTTTGCTGTCTTAACAAGCTCTTTATCTCGTAAGTGACGTTAGCCGGTTTAAGATACTCCAATAAGTTTGCCACTTGTGGTAAATGGGAAGAAGGGGGCACATTTTTTGTTTTTGGACCATCCCCATAAAATTGTGTAATGGTGTCAGGTTCTAACTCATTTTCTTTTATTCGATTCCCTGAAGCCTTTTTTGTAAGGTATTCCACATTAGATATTACTTGGTTGTTTTTATCATATAAGCTAAATATTCTAACTTCCCCTCTTTGCATAGCAGCCATCCCTTTACCTAGGGAACCATAGGTTCCGGGCAAAGCATAGCCTCCAATGGAATTGTCTAACATTTTTGCTTGAATTTTTGTAGCTACCGGATTTACAACTTCTCTCCACACAAACCCTGCCTCATCTGGAGGAAGTATTGCTTTTGTCCCAAATGTAGAAATTTTTGCTGGAACTAATTTCCCCGCCTTTACTAAATCTTCCGCTTTTTTAGCTAAAGGCTCTACGTCTATACTAGACTGTTTTAATTGAATAACTTTATTGATTACAGCAGGTACATCCATTCGATCTATGTCAGGAATCATCTCAGCATACCTAGCAATGTCTTTTAGATCTTGCCCTACAATATTAAAA
>Ga0181350_1000445_pt1 | contig 12015 bp, 18 predicted proteins | sample Su13VDMM110DCMD_FD_130105 | JGI IMG/M metagenome (GOLD analysis project Ga0181350, IMG submission 130105) | Freshwater viral communities from Lake Michigan, USA - Su13.VD.MM110.DCM.D | ecosystem: Environmental > Aquatic > Freshwater > Lake | place: USA: Michigan | collected 2013-07-16
CATGGGTCGGGTTCTGGACGGCGACATCAAGGGCCTGTTCAACGACCTGTTGCGTGACCTGATGGACAACGCTCTTCGCGATCTGGGGCAGACGTTGTTCAAAGCGATTGGTGGAAGCGCCAAGGGCAGTGGCGGCGGCGGCGGCGGTTTCTGGGGCACTGTTCTCGGCGCGATGAAGGTTCCCGGCTTCAAGACCGGCGGCTCGTTCCGGGTCGGCGGGTCTGGCGGCGCGGACAGCCAGCTGATGCAGTTCCGGGCCACGCCGGGCGAGATGGTGGACATCCGCCGGCCGGGTCAGGACGCGGGCGGGGGCATGGCGGTTCATGTCGTGCCGTCGCCCTATTTTGATGTCCGGGTCGAGAAGGTGGCCGCACCGATAGCGGGTCGCGCCAGCCTCCAGTCCTTCAGTGCAGCACGAAGTCAGGTTCCGGCCGACGCTGCCCGCCGGGCGCGGTTTAATCTGGGTGGAGCGCGTTAATGGCCATCGCCCTTCCCGACACGCCATTTCCCGCATCTATGACGCCTCGGCTTGTAACCGGCCGCGCCGAACTGCGTCCTGCGTTCGGCGGTGACGTTCAACGGCTGAACCGGGTCGGGTCGCGGTTTGCGATAGATGTCACGCTGCCGGTCATGACCTACGCACAAGCGCAAGACTGGTCTGACATTAACGACGAAACGGACACGGTGACGATGCAAATCGTCCAGCCGGGGCTTAACACCGGAGCGCCGGGCACACCTTTGGTCAACGGTGCGGGGCAGTCGGGCACGACCCTTATTCTGGACGGCCTGACCCCGTATTACGTTCTCCGCAAGAACCAGTGGATCAGCGTCTCGACCGGCGGCCGGCTCTATGCCTACCGCGTCAAGACTGAGGTGGCCGCGTCTGCTGGCGGTGCCGTGAGCGTGGTTCTGACGACGATGCTTCGGGTATCCCCGGCTGACAATAGCCCGGTTCAGATTGCCGCGCCCCGCATCGAGGGCTTCGCCACCGTGCCGGACGATGCGTGGGCCACAAACACGGCGGGCCATGTGGCCCTGTCGTTTACGATTGAGGAGCGCGGCTAGTGGACGCCGCTCTGATCACCGCGCTTCAGGGCGCGGCTCCGACGATTGTTCATCTGGTCACCGTCACCCTGTCGGGTGCCACGGTGCGGTGGCTGGACACTGGGGGCTCGGGCTTTGTTGTCTGGGGGGCGAACACCTATTCCGCAGAAGATGCCACCTACGGCGCTCTGGGGGCGATTGGAGCCGTGGAGGATGGCGCGGACGGGCAGGCCACGGTCTGCGACCTGACCATCCTTTGCGACGGCACGGCTATGGCGTTGTGGATTGACCCGGCACGGCAGGGGTCGCGCGTCACCATCCATGTTGGTGCGGTCAATCCCGCGACCGGCCTGCTGATCGGTGAACCAGAACTGATCTTCCGGGGCGAACTTGATCAGCCGCGCCTTGCTGTTGGACGGGGGCAGACGCTGATTTTCGACTGCATCACCGAAGAGGCCCGGATGCTGGAGCCGAACGACGAACAGCGTCTGACAGACAGTTTTCACAAGTCAGTTTGGCCCGGCGAGCTGGGTTACGACAAGGTGACCGAACTGGAACAGACAGTATTCTGGCGGGCAGATGATCCGCGCGGCTCCATCGTTTCCGGCGGTTCCGGCGGATCAGGCACAAGGGGAGTGAGCCGGTGAAAACGTCCCCCGCCCGAGCCGCCCAGTCGTGCATCGACCGCTTCGGCGGCAAGGCATACGAACCGGGAAAGCGCGATTGTGCCACCCTTGCTGCGCACCTTCTCCACCAGTACGGCGTCCCGGTCCCGATCATGAAGGGCCTGAAATACAAGACCGAGGCCGGGGCCGTGCGAGCCCTGAAGCGGACGGGCTGCAAGGATGTGGTCGAGGCCGTTGACACGCTCGGCCTAGAACGCATCGCGCCCGCCTCGGCAAGGACTGGCGATCTTGTCGGGATGCCGTGCGACGGCCCGTGGGGTTGTGCCCTGACTGTCGCGGTCGGAAACGGTCGCGTGTTCGGATTTCTGGACGGGATAGCCCAGGTGCAGATCCCGTCCGCGTTTGTCGCGGCCTGGAGGGTTTAGGATGCCCCAAGTCGCGGCATGGGCAACGGCCGCCATTGCCAGTTTGATCGTCGGAGGCTCTACGACCGCCGCTTCCGCTGCCGCTGCCACGGCTATCGCGTCAACGATTGTGTCGGTCGGCACTCAGGTCGTCGCCGCTGCTGCTACGGCCGCCGCCACCAAGATGTTGACGCCGAAGCAAAGGGCCGAGGGCAGTTCGACGGCTTTTCGCCTCGACATCGACGCAGGGATTCCTTTCGCCTTCGGAACCGTTGGGGTCGGCGGGGTTCTGGCCTACCGCAAGAGCTTTGGCGCGACCAACCGCTATCAGGCTCTTGTCTCCACCCTTTCGGGTGCCGGCCCGATCAAGTCCTTCGTTTCGTTTGCGGCTGACGATGAGGTCACGACGTTCGGCGCGAACGATGTCGCAACGTCCGGCGACCACGCGGGCGCCATGTGGTGTCAGCGCAAGGTCGGGACGCAGCCCCAAACAAACCTGACCAGCCCGACCGGCCTAGAGCTTTCGGTGACCGCTCCAGGCTGGACTTCGGCACACGATATGTCGGGCCGCGCCTGTGTGATGTGGACGCTGTTTGAAAACTCCAAGATGACGGAGTTCAAGGGCGGTGTTCCGAAGCCGCTGCACGTCATCGAGGGCAAGTATGGATACGACCCGCGCCTAGACAGCACATATCCCGGCGGTTCTGGTTCGTGCCGCCTGCTGACGCCTTCAACATGGGTCTGGATCACCAACCCGGCCATTGCCGCGCTCAACTGGGCCATCGGTATGTGGGAAGGTGCCGGCGGCGGATCGTACGGCGTCCCTTACGCCTGCTCTCTGGTCGGCGGGATTGGTTCGTCGCTGGACGGCATCGACGTTCCCGCCTTCGTCAACGCCGCCAACATTGCCGACGCAAATAGCTGGACCGTGGCGGCCTATCCTTCGACCAAGGACGACAAGTTCGCGGTCCTGACCAATATGCTTCAGGCGGCCGGCGCGGAACCGGCCCGCAAGGCTGGGAAGATCAGCTGCGTCGCATTCGGCGAAGAACAGGCATCAGTCCTGAATGTGACCGCCGCCGATACCTCGGGTCCGGTTGAGGTCGCCCTGGGCCAGTCGCGGCTGGAACGGATCAACACGGTCCTGCCGCGCTATTACAGTGCCGCCCATCGCTGGGAGATGACGCAGGCTGCGCCGGTTTCCAAGGCGGCTTGGGTGACGGAGGACGGTGGCAAGCGTTCGCGCGGGCTGGACTATCCTTATGTGCCGGACGCTGATCAGGCCGCACAGCTTGCCTATTACGACATAGCCAATGCGCGCGAGGCCATCTCAGGAACGGTTACCTTCAAGCCCCACATGAGGCGGATTGAACCGGGCGACTGCTTTACCTTCACGGAGCCGGGCTTCCTGTTGAGCGGCATCAAGGTCAAGTGCCTGCGCCGATCCTACGACCCGATGACGGGCGCGGTGCGGGTGACCTTCCGCCAAGAGACGGACGCAAAACACGCGGCGGCTATGGCGGAAACCGGAACGGCCCCAACCTCGGCCGTGCCAGACACGCCCTATCCGGGGCCGTGGCCGGCTGATGATGCGATCTACGGGGTCGCCGGAAGCGGCGGGGGTATCGCGGGCGACCTGGCCCTTCTCGACAAGGTGGACACCCCCCAGATCGAGGCGAACGCGGTCACGACCCCGGGTTATGCTTTCACGGCGGGCACGACCTCGCTGGTCAATCTTCACTCCGGCGGCAGCGGTGTGCAGCCTGTCGGCGTTCAGACGGCCATTGTGGTGACGGACGGCGCTGACGTGGCCGTCGATGCCGGCTTCAGCATCTTTGCCCGTCATGGCGATGACGACTGGACGCTGACGGTCGAGCTGGTCCGCACCAACACGCCGCCGGTCGGCTCTGTGGTCGCCACCACGATCTATAGCTCGGCCGTCAAATGCATTGCCATCAACGGGGATGGCTGGATTTTCTGGCCGGTCGTGGTGCGCATCACGGACGCTGCCCCGGCCGGGTCCAACTCCTATGTCTTGCGGGTTAGTTCGGACCGCACCGCCGACTTCGTCTCGATGGATATTCACACCCGCTATGTCAGCGTCCGGGAGTTCAAGGCGTGAGCCGCTTCCTGCTGGTGGACAACGCGACCGGCGCAATCCTTTCGACGATCAGCGCCACCAGCGAGGCGTCCGCGCTTCTCTATGCCGGCGCAGGTCAGACCGTGGTCGCCATGACCGACGACCGGGGCGCGTTTGTTGACGACGCCAGCATGAAAGTCGTCAGCGCGGCCATCGTAACCATCGCCGGTGGAACCACCCCGGCGCAGTTTGCAGACCTGACCCTTCAAGAGGTCACCCCGCCCGAATAGGGCGCACCGACAGCGAAAGAACCCGCCATGAAACACGCCGCGCGAGGGGCCGCAGAATGACGCCTGGAGCCTTGGATATTGTCGTTTATCGCAACACCCCGTTTGTGGACTCCATTCGGTTTGTCGGGCTCGATTTCACGGGCGGGACGTTCGCCCTTCAAGTTCGCCTTTTGCCAGGCACGGCGGGCTCGGCTTTGATCGGCCTGACAAACCAGACCGCCGGGTCGCAAGGGCTGTCGGTTGCGGTTACGACCGAGAGCGGCGTCAGCGTTTCCACGCTCACGATCCAGATCGATGAGGCGACCATCGACACGCTGTTGCCGGCCTCAACCAACGGCCAGAAGGCCGGGACCGATGTGGTCCTGTTCTACGACCTGATCATCACCGGCGGCGGTGTGCCCAAGACGCGGTGGCTTGAGGGCAGGTTCACGATTGCGGAAGGAGTGACTGTCTGATGTCACTGGCTCAAGTTTCAATTGCAAACAACGCCATCACTGTCGCCGTGGGCGGGTCAGATATTTTTGCCGGTTTGGCTGCCGCATCTGCCGCCTCTGCCCTTGCATCAAAGAACGCTGCGGATGCGGACGCTGTGGCCACTGCCGCCGACCGCGTGGCGACCGCTGCTGATAGGGCTGCCACCGCTGACAAGGTGGCCGCGTCTGCGCTCGCAGCTTCGGGCGGCTCGGCGTTGGCCGGCTTCCTGCAATCAGGCACCAGCGCGACGGCGCGCACCGTTCAAGCCAAGCTGCGCGACATCGTCAACGTGCGCGACTTCGGTGCTACGGGTGACGGCGCAACCGACGATGCCGCCGCCATCCGAGCCGCAATCGCAGCCGCCTCGGGCCGGACCCTGTATTTCCCGACGCCCGCATCCTCCTACCTCTGCAACTCGTCCCTCGGCACCCTAAGCTCTGTCCGCCTCCTCGGCGACGGTCGCCGGGTCTGCACGATCAAGAAGAACTATTCCGGCGGTAGCGCCTTCATCACGATGAACGACAGTTCGGAGATGGAGGGGCTCCGCATCGACCTGTCGGGCAACACGGGCATCACCGGCCTGGGTGTCTACATCGCAAACAGCCAGGGCAACCAGCGCATCGCCGCCTGCCAACTCCTGAACGGCGACACCTCGTGCCTCTACTTCCAGAAGGACGGCGGCAGCAACTTCACCGCCTACGACCTCCAGGCCTACTGCTTCACCGCGTCGAACCCGGCGGTCGAGATCGAGGACGTGTCAACGGGCGGCTGCCCGCGTTCGTTCGTCAATTTCTCTTCGGGTGGCAACAAGTCCTTCAAGCTCGGAGGCGCGAACAACCTGTTCGTCTCCAACTCCCCCATCTTCGACGTGGACTTCTCGGCCAACAACTACGACGTCTGTTTCTCGAACTGCCGCATGGCCGGGTCGTCTGGCTACACCGTTCGCGGGTCGGGTTCGATCATGGGTGGCGGCATCGGCCCTGCCATGACCCTCGCTTCCGGTGCGGCTTGGAACATTAACCCGGCCTATACGAACTCCACGATCACCGACAACTCCGGTGGCACCTCGATCATCCACCAGCACAACATCGTGTCCTATACCCCCGTCTGGACCGCAGGCGGCGCTGCGGTGACCCTCGGAACCGGCGGCTCCATCGTCGGGCGCTTCAGCCGGTCGGGCAAACTTGTCACCGCCAAGTTCCGCATCCTGCCGGGCACCAGCCCAACAATCCCGGCTGGCAAATGGGAAATCACGCTTCCCGTGCCCACCGCCGCCGACTTGCCGCAAGCGGTCGGGACCGGAAAATACACCACGGGCGGCGGTGCCTTCTACCGGATCAACGGCTATGTGCCGAACGCTGGGACCACGGTGACATTGGAGCGGGACACCTCCGGCGAGATAACCGGCACTTCGCCTTCTGCAACCGGCAACGGTGCAGGCGTCTGGTTTCAGCTCACCTATGAAGCTTAGCGCAATTTGCAGCTAACCATTCTACGCCCCGCCCTGACATCGTAATTCTGAAGAGCGAGTGACCCGCTGATGACCTTCGACGCCGGAACCCTTGTCGCGCTCGGTATTGCTGGCGTGTCTGTCATCATCTGGCTGGTCCGGCTGGAAGGCCGGGTGAACGGCAAGGCGACGGCGGATCAGGTCTCGAGCGTATCCGGCCAGATCGGGACCGTCGCCGCCATTGTCGCCACCCTTCAGGCCAAGGAGGCGGCGCACGACAACACCCGCGATGAGGTGATCCGGTTGCAGGAGCAGATCAAGCATCTGACGAACCTGATCGAGCGGCTGCTGCCGGCCTCGCGCCGGAAGGTGGCGGAATGATCGATCCGCAGGACCCGCTGCCCGAACCGTCGTTCCGGTTCCGCCGCATCATGGCTTTTGCCGTGGTCGGCGGGTCGCTGGGGCTGGTCTGGCGGCTGACCGATCTGATCCCCGCCGAAGACGTTCTGGCGCTCGCTCAGGCGATCCTGCTGTTCGCGGCCCTTATGCTGTTGCTGTGGGCCGGAGGGGCCTCGGCGGCGGATATTTCCGGCATTCTGGCCAACCTGAAGCTGAGGCTTCGCGGGCCGCGAGCGGCGGAGCCGGAAACGGTCCAGACGCGCGGCGACGACTAAGCCGCAAAAAGCGCGAAGGCCCGCCGGGCGAACCGTGCGGGCCTTCTGGAAGATCACCGTGTGGTGCTGGCTTTAAACCAGCGGCGTTCATGGCGCTCACTCTCCCGTGCTCAAGACTTGTCTGGGTCAAAACCCGTCGAAGAACCTGATTTCTTTGCGCAAGAGCTACCCGAGTCAACACTGAAAAGCAGGAGTCCGTCCATGATCTGGATGACCTACGCGCGCTCGCTGATCGGCGTCCGCGAAGTCCCGGGCGCGGGCAACAGCGCGACGATCATGGGCTGGGCAAAGAAGCTTGGGGCCAAGATCCTCGGCATCACCTACGCCGCCGACTCGGTGCCCTGGTGCGGGCTGTTTTGCGCGCACGTCATGGATCACGCCGGGATCGCGCCGCCGGCCATCGCCGTCCGCGCGTCGGAATGGGGAAAGTGGGGCCGCAAGCTGGTCGCGCCCCGCCCCGGCTGCATCCTGACCTTCACGCGGGCCGGGGGCGGTCACGTCGGGTTCTATGTCGGCGAGGACGACACCCATCTGCACGTCCTCGGCGGCAACCAGGGCGACGCTGTCTCGATCACCCGCATCGCCAAGAACCGACTGTCGGAGATGCGCTGGCCGAACGAAATCCCCCTGCCTCCGGCGAAGATCGTCCGGCTCAAGCCGAGCGGCGTCCCGGTGACGGTGAACGAGCAATGATCGACGCCCTCCTGTTTTTCGCCATGGGCTGGTTCGTCGGCATCGCCAGCGTGGTCGGGGCCATCATCTGGGCCTATCGCAAAGGGGTCGGCGGGTGATCGCCCGCATCCCCTGGCGGGTCATCGGCTATGTCCTCGCCGCCGTGCTGGCGCTGGCCGCCCTGAACCATTTCGCTGCCTTCGTGCCGTTCACGCCCCAGTGGAGCGCCAAGCGCGCCGAGGCCAAGGCCGACCGGCTGGAGGGTCAGGTCTCGACGCTGGAGCGCGAGGCGGCCGGGCAGGCTGAGATCGCCGTCGCCACTGAGACTTTTCACACGCGGGAGGTCGTCGTGCGCGAGATCGCCGCCCAGGCCGAAACCGAAGCTAGGAACGCGCCGGATGCTGACACGCCTCTTGCCCCTGAGCGGGCTGATCGCCTTCGCTCTCATGACCTCCGCCTGTGCGACGAGTTCCCCGGTTTCTGCGCCGATCCTGACCCTGCCGCCGGCCGCGCGGGAGCGGTGCCGACTGCCGGTTCTGCCGGATAGTCCGACGCAGGCCGACCTCGACGCGACCTATGCCGCCCGGGCCTCTGCGCTGGCCGTGTGCGACGGTCGCCGTGATCTGGCGGTCCAGTCCTTCGATGCCCAGACGCGGGCGCTGACACCCCCTTCCCGGCCTTTCTGGCGCAGAGTGTTTGGTGATTGATGGCCCTGTCCTTCGTCCCGACCGAGGAAGACAAATACCCCCGCTGGGTGACCGAGACCCAGATCCGATACTTGGAGGCCGTCAAGGAACACGGCACCCAACGCGCCGCCGCTAGGGCGCTCGGTGGCGCCCCTAACGCGGTCTGGGAGGCGCTGGACACCTACAAGCGAGCCGCCGCCCGTCACGGCCATGCGCCGGGCCACTTCAACGACGGCACGGCCCCCGGCTTCGTCATGGGGAAAATCACGATCCAGCGCGGCCCTGGTGGGGTCGAGCGGGTCTGGGAACGGCAATCCCCCGACGCCGAGGCGCAGGCTGAGCGGCTGCAAGCTATCAAGGCTGGGCTACTTGATCGGCTGGAGCCTGTCGCGCCACTCGCCCCTCCCGGCTACACCGACGATGATCTGTTGACCGTCTACCCCCAAGGCGATCCCCATGCGGGCCTCTATGCGTGGAAGGACGAAACCGGGCAGGGCTTCGACCTGGGGGAGTTTGAGCGCACCACCAAGGCCGCGATTGACCGGCTGGTGGCCTCTGCCGCCCCGTCATCTCACGCGCTCTACATCGACCTCGGGGACAGCCTCCACGCGGACAACAACGCCAGCAGGACGAAGAGCGGGCACCACCTCGACACGCATGGCCGTCACGCCGAGGTCGTCCGGGCGGTCATCCGGTGCAAACGCCACCACATCGCCCGGATGCTGGAGAGACACCGGGAGGTCACTGTCCGCATCAATCCCGGCAATCACGACGGCATCACGGCCCTGATGCTCGCCGAGATGATGGCGATGATCTACGAGAACGAGCCGCGCGTGACCGTCTCGACCAGTCCGAACCCCTACTGGTTCCACGGCTTCGGCGCGAACCTGATCGGCACCACACACGGTGACGGAGCGAAGGGCGCGAACCTTCCCCTGCTGATGGCGGTGGATGCTCCGGCGCTCTGGCTGGCATCAGAACACGGCTCGCGGGTCTGGTTCGTCGGCCACGTCCACCACAAGGACGTGAAGGACCACCCCGGCGTCACGGTCGAATACTGCCGGACCCTCGCGGCCCCTGACATCTGGAGTCATGCCTCGGGCTATCGGTCCAAGCGGTCGATGGAGGCCGTGACCTTCCACCGGCAGGACGGCGAGGTCGAGCGGCACACCTGTTCGCTGGCGAGGCTCGACCGTGCAGCTTAACGCTTTCGCCCACCTCCTGTTCATGGAGGCCAACAAGGGCCTGAACCGCAAAGCCTCGGCCAAGCGAGCGCGATGGGCCACCCTGACCGGCAGGCCGTTCCCGCGCTCGGCTACCGATCAGCGGCCCGATCCTGGCACCCTCGACGAGCGCGATCCCGAACTCGGCTGATCTATTCCGCCGCCAGAGCCTTCGCCCGGTCGGCCTCGCTCATATCCAGCAGCATCCGCATGGCCCTCGCCGCAGGACCGCTGGGACCGACCGTGGCGTAGTTCTGCGCGGTCTTCGGGCTGACCATGAGCCATCGGCCCGCAGCCTGTTGCGACAGGCCGAGGGTTGAGAGGGCGGCGCGATATTCGGCGGGCGTCATGCTACTTCTCAAAAACGTGGACCACTGGAACTTTGACGGGCTGCTTCGTTTTCCAGTCGCGACCGTTAAACCGCTTCGTAACTTGAACCCGGAAACCCTGCGCAACCTTCTCGTCTATAAAGGTTTGCATTCCATCGGTGCCGTTGCAAAAGGCGCGGCTTTCGACAGCGGGCTTGACGGAAGGGCGGGAGAACTTGGTGGGGTTGGCCATCTGTCTGTTTCCGTTCCGGCTAGTGCTTAAGTGCCCTGCGCCGATGAACCCTTGTCCCACATGGGCAGATATTACGCAATAGGCGTTACGCACTTTTTGCGCATTTTCTTTGCTCGCCGGTTTGCGCGGCTTTGCTAACGAACTGAAATCGTTAGGGGCGCAAGAGGCCCGGTTTGCAGCTAACTTGTTGATTTTATGGGTGCCGACTCTGATTAAAAGTCAGATGCTCTAACCAACTGAGCTAAGGACGCGCACCGCAAAAACAATCACTTAGCAAAACCGCGCGAACCCGGTTTGTGATCGGTTTGTGTTTGCGGTTTCTGTTTCATTCGCGTGAGTAGGTCAAGGGCCACCGCGTCCCGGCTGACATATTTCGACAAGAGCGCCTGAACGTGGTCTGGGGACCACGCGAAAATCAGCGCCAGATCTGCGGGCGTCAGGCCGGGGTTCTCGACCGCGATCCGGGTCGCAGCGGTTCCCCGCAGATCGTGAAACCGCAGGCCGGTGATCCCGGCGTCGGCCTTGGCCTTCTGAAACACGGACTTGAACCCGTCCTGGGTCCACGGCTTGTTTCGGTTGTTCGTCAGCACGACCGGCGAGACCTTGGGGATGCTGGCGATCAGGTCGCGGCCGGACTCCGACAGGGGTATGGTTGCCACCCTCCCCCGCTTGCTGGTGCGCTTCGTGATGCCGTGTTCGGTAATCTCGCCCCACGTCAGCGTCAGCAAGTCCCCCACGCGCAAGCCTGTCTCAGCCGCGAGGCGGATGGCGTTGCGGACCTGGGGCGATGCGACGGCACACACCTTCACCAGATCGGCGTCGGTCCAGATGACATCGGACCTGTCTGCACGGTGAAGCCGCTCGACCCCCTCGACGGGGTTGTGTGATGCCAGTTTGCGAGACTTGGCCCAGCCGAACAGTCGGCCAATCGTCCCCATCAGGTAGTCGGCAGATCGCGGCTTGTCCGAGAACGTCTCGTCGCGCCAATCCACTATGTCGGGCGTGGCCTGCTCGACCACGCGCACTTTGAACGTCCCGAACTCGGCATCAAAGGCTTTCAGGTGGCGGGCGTATTCGGTTTTAGAGGCGTCACCGAGGCGGGCGTATTCGGGCGACGCCTTAAACGCCGCGATCAGGCCCCGGACATAGGCGCGGTCGTCAGTCTGCCGGATCGGCTTTCGAGCGGCGTCCAGCTTGGCGAGGGTGTCGGGCTGGCCCAGCACCCGTTCAAGCGCATCGTTCGCTTCAGCCAGGGTCCGGCCATCTGCCCGCGCGATCAGGTCGCCACCGCGTGAGGCATAGGCGTAAACGGCCACTCGGCCCCCGGAGAGCCGCTTAGTGGCCTTGTGCAGTCCGGTTAGGCGAGCGCGCACGTCGGGCCTCCCGCATGGCTTCAAGCTCATCGTCTACACCTTCATTGGCTGGGGCCGTCAAGACGCGAACCGTCCCGTCCGGCGTGACGACGACCTCGCAGACGGAAAGGCCGAGGCGCTGGAGGCCCCGAACGGTCTTTGTGATGGATGCGCGGCTCATCCCTTCCCCCCTGCGTCTTCTCCTGTAAGGGCGGCTCGGGTTTCGGCGCAGCTTTCCAGCCATTCGATCATGCCGGGATAGTTAAGCCGCGCCCATTCGGTTGCTCCTCGATTGTAAGCCACCTGAACCGCACACCGTAGGTCGGTTTCAAGGCCCTCCACTTTATCCCGCAGCATCTCTATCTCAGCGGCTTGGCGTTCAATGGTGTCGGCTGCTTTGGGGCCATCGGGGTTGACCAGTTGCCCAAACCCGCTTCTTGCCAAGGGATTAGAGGGTAGCGACCGCAAACGCCGCAGCC
>Ga0181350_1000451_pt1 | contig 11956 bp, 12 predicted proteins | sample Su13VDMM110DCMD_FD_130105 | JGI IMG/M metagenome (GOLD analysis project Ga0181350, IMG submission 130105) | Freshwater viral communities from Lake Michigan, USA - Su13.VD.MM110.DCM.D | ecosystem: Environmental > Aquatic > Freshwater > Lake | place: USA: Michigan | collected 2013-07-16
GAAGGTTTGGTATTGCGTTTGAGATTGACTGCCTCTCTTACATCTCCCAGAATCTGCGCTACTACTCCCTTTGCTCGTAAACCTCTCGCACCCAAATCAGTTGCGTCAAATACTCTTGTTCCTTCGCTGTAATAAGGGACTCTCCCTTGCTGTTGTGCTAAATTGGCGGTTGCGGTGAGGACTTGTGATATGTCCGCCTGTGAGAGTTGTCCTGTGTTTACTGGTTGTGCTGGTGCGCCTCCTGGTTGCGGTTGTGCGTTAGGGTCAATAATAGGTTGTCCCGGTGGTCCTGGCGGTGGTTGCGGAAGGTTCGGGTCAGGTTGAATAGGCACAACCGGAAATGGATTTTTACCGAATACCCCATTTAGAACATTCTTATCACTCATATACTTCTCCACTCCCTGCTTGGTAATGGGTTGATATATAGCATTCGTCAGGTTGGCGTTCATAAGCGAAATCGTAGAGTAGGCAAGTGCCGACGCTTGTCTCATTCGGGCATAAGCATTCCTATCTATTTCGTTGCCCTGTCTTGCGTTGGGGAACGCATTAAATCCAGCAATATATAGGTTGGCGGTCTGGTTAAACAGCGCCAGCAGGGGCAACAGGTAGGTAGTATTAATACCACTCTTGAAATCCTCGTCTGCCTTCATCTGTGGGGCATAAAGATTGATGTAATTCACCAGTTCATTATAGTTGGCGATAATATCAGTCATCTTGAAATAATCTGTTGCGATTGAAATCAACCGACTATCCGTAAGGAGACGACCGGGTGAAGGATTGTTGCTTAAATTAATCAACGCTTCAAGTTGCGTATAAAGGTCATTCTTGAAGGACAAGAGTTGCGAGATTTTATTCACGAAAGACCCAATCTTGAAACTGACTCCAACATCTTTGGAACTCTCGGGCATTTGACTCTGGTTGTAGAGGTCTGCCTGTCGCTTCTCATTCTCGTATACCTGTTTGTTATACTTTGCGTCTGCGTGATTCAGGGCGCTCCGCTCACGCTCCCTGCTGTCGCTCCCTCTATCGCTTTTGTCTCTTTGACGGGCAGGTTGGTCGCCCAAAAGTGCTTTCAATCTATCCATTTGGTTATATATTCCTTAAATATAATAATTTTTAACGAATATACTTAAAGTAGGCGGTTATTCAAACAAATCCTTTTCAGCAACCTTTGCTTCCTGCGCCGGCGCTTCCTCCTTCTTGCGGTCAATAATAGCATTCTGCTCTAATGCTCGGCGCTTGATAATCTCGCTTAATGCCTCTTCTTGTGGGGTTTCTTTGGGAAGACCCTTTTTCCACCACTTGAACCACTCTGGAAGATAATACCACATTTATAATCTAACCAGAGAAAATAATAATCCTGGATTCTACGGGTTCTTCATTACAACCACCATCAAGGGTTTTATATATCCCATTTTGTCTTCTTCGTCGGCGCTTCCATCATCTTTGCCGAACCTAAACCCCTTAACCCCTTTGCGTAGGAAGCGTATCTCACAATTGGGATTCTTGTAGAAGCACTCGTGGAAATATTTGGTGTGCGTAGACGCTGGGAGCAGGAATACTGCTGTGAGATTCTTGGTTTTAAATGCCTTGTCTACAAACTTTCCAATCTTACCATCAAAGAGGGGGTGAATATATGCGACCTCACCCGTCCAGTCCTGTTTCAAGGCATCTTGCTCTTTTGTGTAATATTTGGGTAGGAGGTGATTCTCATCACTCGCACAAGCGTCAAGCGTAAAGGCAAACTCCTTTGATAAATCCTTCCAAATATCAGGTGGAGTGCGAAGATACTCCATTTTTTTAGAACAGGAAAAGGACAAAGTGTTTTTTGCTATATTCTCTTTCATATCTATAATCTAAATAGATATAAAAATAATCTCACTTCAACGCCCGATTTACCAAAGTTTTAATGAAAAGATAAACAGCAATATCAGCAACAGAAGGAAAAACATACCAGAAGACACCCCCTATAATTGTAGTCCACATTTATAATAGAAGGGGAAGAAAAGGTGCGACTGAAGACGCTACATTCCCCAAATCACTCCAGAAATCCCCGCCTGACTGACCTGCTCCACGATAGGTTGCCTTTGAGTCCTTGAGCGCCTGTTTATAGGAGACCCCGTGTGCTTTGGCGTATGCTTTGGCGTGTTCTATCCATTTGGAAGCAGGACGCTTACCACCCGTAGCAGGAGAGGAATTGACTGCGGGGTTATTGACTGCCTGTGCCTTGTTAAGAGCGTCAACCATTTCAATTTCGTCTAAAGTTTCACTATTGCCTGCCTGACCTGCGCCCTGACGATAGGTGCTGAAATCCTTGCTCTTCTTCTTGAAATCATTCATAAATGCTTTTGTGAGAGGTTTTCCATTACAAGGCAGAGTTCCCTTATCACTCTTGATACAGCAGAAATCACCCTGTTTGACCTTGTAGGCAGGTTTGCGTCCCTCACTCAATTTCAACCTTCTACCACCACTCGCACCATCACCCACCATATAGGGTTGGTTGGCGTTGTTGCGTTGCCTCTGCGCCATTAATGCCTCGCTATTACCGCCGACCGGGCGAGCAAAAGGAGAATTGCTTGCTTCATTCCAACCAATATAAGGAGCATTCACGCTTGTATCACCGCCAGACATACCAGCGTTGGTAGGTTGGTTGAATGGGGGAACACCCCTGTTCGCAATCGCTCCACCTTTGTAGAGTTGCTGTTTGCCCGATAGAACACGGGTGTCTTTTGCCCTGCCTGTGCGTTTACCCAGAGAACCACCAGACATTCCCATTCCGCTAAAAATATCGCCCATAGCGTCCGCCATATTCATATTCTGTTCCAGCGACAAAGCACCGCCAGACATTCCCTCACCTTTCTTGCCCGAGAATAAGGACGCAACCTTACCAGCAGTTTCGGCAACCTTACCAATTTTCTCAACAACGGGCATCACCTTATCAAATCCTTCATTCACCTTATTCAATCCTGATTCCATAAAATCACCCACTTTGCCTACAGCAGAATTAATGCCTTGAAGCAGGTCGTCTACAAAACTACCGCCGGACATTCCAAATCCGCTGATGAGTGGTTCAAGGTAGGACAAATCTGGTTCTGCCTGACCGCCAGACATACCAAGACCCAGCAATAAGGGGGCAAAGGGCAGGAGTGAAGACCAATCAAAATCTCCACCAGAGAGACCACCGCCAGACAGACCTGCCCCGTGTAGCGCCCTCAACTCTGCGAGAAGTTTCTTGCCGATTGCCTTATGCTTTGCTCCGCCTGAAAGTCCCTTGCCTTTGAATTGCCCGTATAAATCCATACCCGTCTTAATATGGGGAGCGACAGAAGAGGCAACATCACCCACCTTTTTAAACCCGTCCAGCAGGTCATCAAAGAATCCACAACCCATCAAGGAGCGACCAACTGCTTTGGTTCTGTCGGCAGAACTGCTATTATTACCTAAACCAAGAAGAGGCAGGAAGGGCGCAACCTGTGAGAACACATTACCCATATCACTCAAAAAATCACCGCCCGACAGACCAGACCCCCACGCCTCACCTGTAAGCGGGTTTTTGCCTGTCGCCAAGTCATACGGGATAGAGAGTTCAGGGGCAAGCATTCTCGCCAACGCCCACGACCCGCCTGATTGCCCGTATCCGTGATATATACCTGTAGAGTTCAAATCAGGGTTGAGAATGGGTGCTTCTGCGTCAGTAATCTCATCACCGCCAGAAAGACCTGACCCACACCTACACTCACCGGAAGGCGGACACCTACACGCCATTCCACCACTATAACCTGCGCCCTTTGGAATAAATGGAGCGACTACCTGTGCGACTTGACCTATAGGTTTCATAACAGACATAAACCCGTCTGCGAAATCGCTCCAAAAATCACCCCCGTCCAACTGAAAATCACCCTGACGCAAAGCATCACCTTTGACCTGACCTCCACGCAGGGGCGTTTGAGATGCCTGATAGGCGTCATTCTTGATGTTTGCTACATCATATCCCTTTTGCTTGTTCGCAATTGCGATATTGTATGGCGTTAAATAAGTAGACATACGATTCTGTTTATAATATTACAACAGAAAAAAAAGGGCGACCCCTGCCCTAATTGTTCCTTAATGTATTAATCTTCGGTAGGTTGGTCGCATTCACAACAATCGCAACCTTTACAGCAATCGCATTCTTCACAATACTTGTGGTCTGGAAATTGGTGCTGGTGCGCCCTGATGTCGCAATCTTCACAGAGTTCAAATTGTGTGTCTTCAATTACCTCTTTCAGTTGCTTCTCCAGTTCGGCAATTCTCTTCTTCATCTCTTCGGTCAAATCCGCCCACCCAGCGCAACACTCCTCGCAGGTTTGATTGCGTCTCTGGAGGCGAGTGCGCTCCTCCACCTCCTCAATCAATCTGCTATTCAATAATACAACAGTATCTATCAAATGTGCGATTTGTTTTCTTCCATCAACTAAATCGCCAAGATTCTCAAAGAGATTTTTTGTCTTACCTTTTTCGTCCACGCCAAATTGAAACTGCTTGGGGAGTTTTGAGTAATCGGGTTGTTCTGCGCTCATTCTTGATTTGTTGCTGATTTTGAATATAGGGATAAAGTTTTCAATTTATATTTCTTCAATTTTCCGTTTGTGTATAGACCGCCAAAGTTTTCTCTATATTGGACTTACACATACCGCATAATCTTTGACCGCCAGGATATTCACGAGACCTTTCAGCGCCACAAGCACAGATAAACTCTGTATACATAGTGTATTCAAACCACAATCCACCTCCACGACACTCTGGGATAATGTTGACGAAGAATCTCAACCAATATTCCTTTCCTTCAACCTTCCACGAAACCCTTCTTCCATAATCACTCTCACAATCATAATCTGTAATGTTCGCAAAAGTTCCAAGATTTGCTCTTTTCAGCGAGTGTTTCACCATATTCCTAATCTGCGTCTCGTATGTTTTTGCCTTTGTCTTGAACGACATCTTGCTCTGTTGTTGATTTTGAATATAGGGATAAAGTTTTCAATTTATATTTCTTCAATTTTCCGGCGACGAAAATCCACGCACCCGTGTTAATAATCAAAAATAAAAAAAGAGGACTTACCCTGCCTCTGTTGCTTACCTTAATACTCCACATCTTTCTCTGTGAAGAATGTCCTGTGTGAAATTGGTTTCATACCTGTTTCCTTGATGAACTCCTGCTCCTCCTCCTCGCTCATTTTGTCCCAATTGTTAAGGGCGACGAGCAGGTCTTCCATAACCCTTTGGGTGAAGTATTCGTCCAGACCCATTTCTGCCTTGATATGCTCCCTGTTGGGTGCGAGAATGTTCCTGCGGAAACTGCTCCAGTCCCAGTCAAAGTAGGGAATGAGTTTGAGAAGAGTGGCGATTTTGTTGAAGAACTCCTTGTTGACTTTGGTGGGAATTGTGAGTTCTTGGATTTTGACGACAGCAGACGCATCTCCACAGCAACCCATCATAAAGAATGGGAAGTGAAGTTTGTTTCCAACAACACCACACTCTCCTCTGTGTCTGGGAGCGTTGAACTTGACGGCGATTGATTGAACGGCGGTAGACATATTGCTTGATGCTTGTATTCCAATTGATGTGATTAAACTACTTCAATTTTCCGGCAGACGAAAATCATTTCAATTTTTTTTAAAAATAGTGGAAATCCAGAATCGGCGCAAAAAACACATAAAAAAATTGAAAATAAAATGAAATGAAATAAAATGAAATAAAATCATTTTTTTTGTGTGTTTTTTGCGCCGATTATCAATCATAAAAATATAAATTGAAATCTTTTTTCATATATTGATTATCTACAGCGTGAATTATCCTGAACGGAAAATTGAAATGAATTGCGGACAACAATCCAACCACAGCATCAACTCAAGTATGAGTCAATCGGCAGTCGCACAGAGCGCACAAAACGCAAAGCAGAGTATGGAGGTAGGTTTGAAGACAGAAATCAAGCGTCAATCAGGTTTGAAAAATTGGGAGCATCAAAGGGGCGACCACTTCAAAGATTGCTTGGTTGAGATGTGGAAGGAATATCAGGATTGCTACAATATGCTCTCTTCGTCGGCGCTGGGAGCGAGGCGCTGGGAATCCACCCTTGAAGACAAAATCTGGTCGTTTATGGAGACAGGACCTGCGACTTGGAGCAAGAAGGTCAACTCATCTCACTTTGGACTGAAGACCATTCTCCAGGACTACACCAACGGCAAAGGTCAAACCAAACCAGCGCACTTCACGCAGAGAGGATACTATTTCGGTTCAACCAAACAACTTGGCGACCAACCTGTGTTCTACGACGGCAACTTTGAAATCAACAAGAAGAACTTCAAGATTTCATTTGACCGCCTCTGCGAACTGAAGAAGGACAAAGATGGTATAGACCTCACCACAGGAAAAGTCCTCAAAGGACACTACCAACTTACGCTGATATTCTTCCCAAGAGATGACCTCTTTGTTGCCCCTGAAGAACCAGAGGTTGCTTCCAGCGAAGAAAGTGATGATGATGAGAAACCCCTCGCACCTCCTCCCAAAAAGAAACTCACACTTAAAAGAAAAGAATAAAAAATCAGGCAAGTAGAAGGCAGGGTAAGTCCTTCAATTTTTTTTGGAAAATCAATATCGGCGCAAAAATTGAAAATAAAATAAAATGAAATGAAATGAAATGAAATGAAATGAAATGAAATGAAATGAAATCATTTTTTTTATCTTTTCAATTTTTATCAAGATGTGGGATTTTTCACTCATAAAAATAAAAATTGAAATCTTTTTTCTTATATTGATTATTTACAGACAGACATTTACGGCGAACGGAAAATTGAAATGAATAGCGAACAACAATCCAGACAGACAGACAAATCAAAAATGGAACAAATACTGAAGAATGTTGGAGTGTGCGTTGATGTTGACGAAGATGGAACGGCAACTTCTTACGGCGAGTGGGACGAGGAGCGCAGGGCAAGTTTCATTTCCAGCATTCTCGGCGGAGGCGACAAGAAGAAAGATGAAAAGGTAATTGAATGCTGTATGTGTGGAGTCAAGGTCAAGGACAGGAAGAGTCATAACGCTCGTCCTGTCTACGAAGGTAGGTGCTGTGGTGATTGTAATCAACTTGTGTATCTTGCTCGCAGAGACAGGGAAGTCGCAGGCAAAGACCTCTTCGCAGAGGTTCATTTGATGAATGAAACCTTCCCTTCAACTCGTGAGTGGGGTTGGAATGTCTTGAAAAATCACATCAAATCCTTCAAGGACAGAGCAGGTGGAAGAGTGATGGAGTTCTGCCCTATTGGAGTCATTCAAAAAGCACACAAAGACAGAACCAGAGCGGAAGAGAAAGAAAAGAAAGACAGGGAAGAGCGCAAGGACCGCTACTGGAAAATGGTTGCGGAGGGGGTTCGCTTGAGTAAGATTGAAGATGAGCGCAAGGTAAGAGAAGCAATTGAGTCCCAGAAGCGCCAAGAGGAGTTTGAGATGCGCCTCAAGGCACTTGAAGTCAAGGAGGCGCAACGCAAAGAAGAGGAGAAGCGTGAGAAGGAAGAGAAAGCAAAGAAAGCAGAGGCAAAGAGACAAGAGACGCTGGCGAAGCAGGAGGCGAAACAGGCAAAGTGGAATAAGAAGCAGTAAGTAGACAATTGTGGAAGGCAGGGTAAGTCCTTCACTTTTTTTTCTGTGTTCTATTATATAACCAAAATGGATATTGCTGAAACAAAGGAAGGTATAGATGAGGCGATTCGCAAGTTTGTTGCTGTTTTGAAACTGGATAATTCACCTGTGATTCAACTGGGAACATCTTCATTCAAGACCCAGCAATTTTTTAGTGATTATGACCTGCTGTCGCCAATAAGCAACCGCAATCTCTCGGCGCAGAAGATTTGTGATGAACTCAAGCGCATCTTGAAATCTGTCGCTGATATGGACGACATCTGGTTTATTGAATTAAAAATCCAAAACACAGACGGGTCAAAGGAGAAGTTCTTCCCGCAGGACATTTCTCCCCTTGATTGTGGTAAGGTTGCGAAGGCAATCAAGACAATTGATTACATTAAAATTGACGCAGTCATCTTCATACGGGATACAAACAAGTTGACTGAACTCTCAATCATTTACGCATTCCAAGATGTCCCCGCTAATGAAATCCTCATCAAAACAATCAGCGAGGATTACAAACATTACAAGTCATCAGGAAATCCCTACAAGGCGCTCAAGAGATTATTTAGTGTATATAGGATAGACGGCAACCGGGAGAAAATGGTGGAACTCTCCTCACTTTTCAATAGTAATACGGGCAAACTATATTCCCTCTCCAGCAATCTCAAGGCAGTCAAACTCATTCTGGAATCTGGCGTGTCTGGTAAAAATCTTGGTGAAAAGACACGGGTGAATCTACAAGATGTAAGCAAGACAATCGGCAAACCTTTACGCACAGAGCGGGAGATTGATAAAGGCATCAAAAAGTTAGACGGGCAAATCAAAAAAGACACGCTTGAATGGTTGAAAACACACAAATCAGTTTTGCCGTAGATTTTTTTATATGTTGTTTATATTATAGGATTGCTATTAAATGAACGCTTTTAATGTTGCGAATATTGGTAGACCTCTTGCGAAGATTATGGGTGGAAAATTAGATAAGCGCTTGATAAGCGTCGCACCTGATGGTGAGGTGAATCCACAAACAGACAAGACATTTACTTCTATTAACCTGCCTGAAGACGCAAAGTTCCAGGTAGTCCCTGACTCTAAAAAGGAAAGGGATATTCTGTATATTACTGGACCTTCCGGTTCAGGTAAGACCACATTCACCGCTGGATACTTGGAGCAATACAAGAAGAAATACCCCAAGAATCCCATCTATATTTTCAGCGCCCTCAAAGAAGATGAGACCCTTGATAAAATCAGCGGGGTCAAGCGTATCAAGATTGGCGCAAACTTGTTGAGCGACCCGTTGGAGATTGATGACTTCAAAGATTCCTGCTGTGTCTTTGATGATATTGATGTAATCAGCGAGAAAAAGCACCGAGAAGCAGTATATAAAATCTTGAACTCCATTCTTGAAACAGGAAGGCATACCAAGACCTCCTGTATCAATACAAATCATCTTCCCACCAATAAAGGTGAGACCCGGAGGATTTTAAATGAAAGTCATATTGTCGTTTATTTCCCACACAGCGGTAGTGTTAGGGGTGTGAACTATCTCCTGACTGAATATGTGGGTTTATCCAAGAAGGAGATTATAGGTATTAAAAAAATGCCTTCCCGGTGGTGCTGTATATTCAAAAATTATCCCCAAATTATTATGACCGAAAAGAGTATGTGGTTTGTGGGCGAAAACCCTGAAGATGAAGAGTAATCACATATTTCCCACATCATCAACGGGTATATCATCTATCCTGACTTCTTGGAACTCCTGCGCCCCGAGTGGTTTCACCCTCATTATAACTGCTGGGTCTTCATCTTCACCACCAAGTGCGTCAATATCCGGGTCATACGCAATCCCCAACTCTTGCGCCATTTTGATTTTGTCTTTGACTTTCTGCGTCCCATACGGGTCGTGCGCTTCAGTTATTTTGATATGCGTTAATCCATTACAGACGCTCGGTTTACTCACATCTTTCTCTGCCTTGTAGAGAATGTTGTATTTGTGTATAATATCCTCATCAATTAGGGGCGCAATATCAAACAGATTCTTCAGGTCTGTTTTAATCAGCGCAAGCATATCCTTTGGATTACTCCTTGCGCCCCGTTGGAGCGACAACTCAATCTGGATTTTCTTGAAGATTTGCGAGAATTGAAGGGAGCAGATTCTGTGTCCTTCGCTCCTCTTCTGTAGTTGGAAATATGAATCTATACTCTTGATTACGCTCACAAATATTGACCCCGTGCTTAAAATGATAAACATATCGTCATTCTGGATATTCATACCCGTCAGCAATCCAATCACACTTGAAAGCACAATAACAGGGATATTAATAATATTGCTTCTAAACTGATACTTGTCGTAGGCGAGATTGTGGAGTATACTCCAGGACTCCGCCTGTTCCCCCTGCGCTTTCAACAGGTTCTCCAGTTCTGGTCCATATTCTATTTCTTTAATAGGCATTTATATATCCAGAGATTTTTATTTATTTTTCTGGGACATTTCTTTAAGTATTGGGTGAGGTGGAGAGGTGAGGCAAGGTGGGGCATTTTCAACCTTTTTCCCTATTCCCCAAACCACCATTTCAGCATATAGCGTATGACCTTCAATTCACCTCACCTCACCTCACCTCCCCACCTCACTTTCTTATGTATTTAAATACCTAAAGTAGCATTACACGGGGTATAAAATTGAAACAAATAATTAACATATATATAAACTAACTTAAACGCAAAAACTTATCTTTTAGTAGTATATAACTCAAAGATGTCCGCCGAAACCGCCCACTATCCCTCCCGGAGTGCCGAAAACCAGCACAAATATTATGAGAAGTTCTACGAGAAGTGTAAGGAGCAGGGAACGCACACCTGCCCCGTGTGCTTTGGTTCGTATACTTACTTCAACAAGTCCCACCACAATAAGACCGCCCATCATATTAAGGCAGTTAATTATCAGGAAAAAATAAAACAACAACTGGCGGAAAAACACGCCCAAAAAATCGCCCAACATCTACAATAATTTAGGAATAATCTAAACGCCAATATTTTAGGATTTTAGATTTTTCATTTTAGCGAATAAAAATAAAAATTGAAAAAATTGATTCATATTTAGTAGATTTATACTTAAAGCAGGGATTTCCAGAGTTTAGGAAATTGAAAGCAGATTATTCCAAAAATCAATATATCAACTAAAAGGGTTTAAACGGAAAGAATTATTATCTCTTATAAGTATATAACTACTCAAAGATGCCCCCCTACGACAATCCTCCCTCCGCCACTTGCGACCTTGTCGTGATTGAAGGTCTTAAGACCAACATTAATAATACCAGCAACCACATCACAATTGGTCTTGATGATTTGAAGCAACCCACGAATGCCTTTGAGGTGTTGATGAAAGGCACACCTTGTCGCCTGTTTGTTGATGTTGATGGAAAGATGTCTGCTGATACTGATGAAGCAACCTTCAACAATATTGTTGCGGAAGTTCAGCAGAAGTTCTGCGCTGATGACCGCATAATTGGTGTGCGGAACTCCTCACATTTTAAGGCGCTGAATATAAAACCAGATGGTAGTCGTGAAATAATCAAAAAAATAAGTTTCACTCTAATATATAACAAGTTCCTCCCAACCTGCGATATGATTAAGGAATATGCTGTAGCAAATGTTCTGCCTGAACTCCAGACCTTACTTGGTGATACGATTGGAATTGAAACTGAAGATAAAGAAAATTGCCTACACTTTGATACGGCAGTTTATCGCACAAACGGCAAGGTTAGAGCGATTAACGCCTACAAATATGAAGAGCAACCTGGACGCATCAGCAAGATTGTAAAGGGGTCTATGATTGATAATGTGATTCAACATATTCCGGCGGATTGCGAGGAATGTAAAATTGAAGAGACAAATGGCGACAAATCTCAACCCAAACTCAAAATAAAAATGGTGAAGAAAACACAACAAGAAGAAGGAGGCGCAGTCGCAGTCGCAGTTGCGGTCGCAGAAGAACCAGTCGGCGAATCAGTAGACAATAATCTTGCGGAGAAACTTTTGAAGGGACTTGCGGAGAAGCGGTTCAAGAGTTATGACGATTGGTTCAAAATGGCGATTGTCGTAAGGCAGGAGCGTTGGAATTATGAAATGTTTGATAAGGTTTGCGCCGACCGCAAAGCAGGAACAAAATATGATAAGAACAACAACAAGGCAATCTTTGATGGAATCCATTTTCGCAAAGAGGGTGGTCTTACTCAAGCGACACTCTGGAACTGGTTGAAAACAGACAACAAGGCGCAGTTTGAAGCACTCCAGAAGGAAC
>Ga0181350_1000454_pt1 | contig 11933 bp, 11 predicted proteins | sample Su13VDMM110DCMD_FD_130105 | JGI IMG/M metagenome (GOLD analysis project Ga0181350, IMG submission 130105) | Freshwater viral communities from Lake Michigan, USA - Su13.VD.MM110.DCM.D | ecosystem: Environmental > Aquatic > Freshwater > Lake | place: USA: Michigan | collected 2013-07-16
ACTTGACAACATGTCACCACACATACGGCATTTAAAGTTACACAGGTTTGTGAAGCGATAATCCCACGACACAGGTTGCATACTTGTACGGCCATCTGGGGTGGTTAGCTCCATAGCTAATTCGTATTTACTGCCAAACAAGTGATCAAAATATGTACGGTAAACGTCGGTGTTGAGTAGGCGATCGTTGCATACTTCACACTCGGGTAGGACCTCTCCGGCCATCATACGTCTACGTACATCGCGCATGTGGTCACTGTTCCAGTGTTGTTCTAAGGTAATCGGCGTGTATCGTCCTGTACCTGTTGTGGTATCTATGTACTGTTCAAAGTTCTGTGCAGGTTCTCTTGACGCACAGCACAGTCTGCGTTCGGTCTGTGGGCTAAGATATGTATGTGTCCAAGCGGCCATACACAGGGTTGCGGGTTTACGTGGGTCCATTATAGTTGATCAATTGGGCAAATTCGGGTTCTACTACAGCTAGGTTCTGGCCGCGCTTACGGTCCAGGTCTGCTATTTTCATACGCAGGATTGAGCCGTCCAGACTAGGAGCACCGTTCATAAAGTCCCGTATTCTAGCAAACTCTGCCCGATCCGTAGGGTTTACCTGGGCCTGTTCCAACAGTAGGGCTATGGCCTGCTTGGCGCTTTCGGGCAGGGTGCTTATACTAAAGTAGTAGGCTTCGTGCATCATGTTCCAGTATACATAGTCAAATGCCTGTGCTTCTATCCAGTGTGATAACTCTTCCAGATAGCATACATTAAACACGTTTACTGTTGAGCATACTTGTAACTGTATATTATGCAGGTGGTTGCGTAGTTCACGGAAGCGGGCTATGTTCTCGTTTACTTCGGACCAGACAGCATTGGTACGTTGGTATTCAAAGCGGTCACCCACATCGTCTATACTAAATGCTATCTCTACAGTCTTAAAGTACTTCCAAATACTGGCCGCATCTCGAGGCCACTGTGTACCGTTGGTGTTGTAGTGTATCTCTATGTTGGGTGCTAAGCCTGCCGTTACCAGGCTTCTTAGTAGTTCAAAGTGCTCTTCGATCATGAATGGTTCGCCACCTGTAAACTCCAAGTAACGTATTTGATCTGCTACACCTGCTAGTTCTTGCCAGAACACCGGGTTCTCTCTTGGCCATGCACCTTGCTTTAACATGGTATAATGAAAGCTGGACTTCTTATCTTGGCCGGGTTCTAAATGGTTAAGTTCTTCTGTGGCAAATTGACTACTAGACCACGATCCGCATATACGGCATTTAAGGTTACATATATTGCCCAGCTTTAGATCCAGGAACATAAGCGGCTTGGCATCTACGGTCCACGCCTGTTCGGGCAGCATGTGCTTGAGTCTATCCAGGGTATGCATACGCTTGCTGGTACGTCCTGACCGTTCTTCTCTCCAGCACTTGCGGCATGTTTCGGGCTCGTCACCCGCTAGGAAAGCACGGCGCAAGTCACGCATGTCTTTGCTATTCTGTATGGTACTAAACTCGGCTGTACTTAAATTAAACTTTTCGCCAGCTGTGTCTCTAAGCTCGTGTTCAGCTAGACAGCACGGGCGTACAGTGCCAATAGGGCTGGTTTCTAGACTAACCCAGGGTAGCACACAGAACTTGTCAGTAGGCAGTTTCATAGCAAGGCTTCCAATTCGGGTATTGCTTGTAATACATCTTGGTGTCTAATGGCATCTAGCTCGCGTGTCTTGCTCCAGAACTCGGGTAATAATTTGGTGTTGTCGGTGGCCATCATGTAGGTTATAGCACTTTCAAAGCCTACTGTGGCACGGTTTAATTGATCCAGTGGGCGCAACCACTCTAAGTGTTCTAGGTATGACATGCGAATACGCTGTTTGTACTTGATGGGAGCCATGTCTACACGCAGATATGGCGGATCTTGTAGGATATTTACATTTAGATCTTGTGCTCGAATAAGACCCTTTTCTGTCCAGGCACGGTGAAAGTCTGGCAAGTGTAGCGCATTCATTATGCTAAGTGTAGGACTGATATAAAAGTCCACGTTAGGACATGTTTCCAGCATGGCCACACGATTGCGTTCTACTAGATCCCAGTTGGTACCGTTTCTGATATATTCAGCTCTAGGACCCATGGCATCTAGACTAGCGCCTACTGCTACACTTTTAAACTTCTTCCAGTAGTCAAATACTTCGCGGTCTTTCAAGCGAGTTTGTGTAAAGTTTGTATTGTATATCAAGCGCACATCAAAACGTCCTCTGCGTTCTAGTTCATCCAGAATGTTGTAGTGTTCGGCCATCATAAGCGGTTCACCACCAGCAAAGTAGATCTGCTCTACATAGTCTAGATGTGGCATGAGTTGTTGCCACATGTCAGCAGGGCTACGTCCTGCAATGTTCAAGGCTGTGTGCCGTTTAGCCCAGTCTGGTCCTGCTAACTGTGCTTGATCTTGATACCAGCTGGAACTAAAGATATGCCCACATGATCTGCAACTTAGATTACACAAGTTACTAAAGCGTATGTCCCAATAGCTCATGCGGAATTCATCATCGTCGATGCGTTTTATATGATGTCCGTGATGCTTGTTTGCACTCTTTCTACCGCTGAAAAAGCCCGACTCTTCCTGCTCGTAACAACGTCCACATGCAGGGTTAGGGCGCTCGTTCAGCATGTCTTTTCTCAGCTCACGCATGGGCGCATCTCTATAGATCTCTTCCAGGGTTTTAAAGCGGGCATTGCCCACAGGGTAGGCCATTTCAGCATGACAGCACGGATATGTTTCTCCTGTGGGATATGCGTGTAGGTGTATCCAAGGGTATATGCAGAATGTTTTGGAATCTTTAAGCAAGAACTCCTCACGCTCTGTGAGTTCAGTGGGCTGAACTAGGTCTGTGCTGTTATACTGGTAGGTCATTGTACCAATCTGCTAATAAAGGAAATGTCTCTGCAAAATTTTTATTTCTGCGCGAATCATACTGTTGAAAGAACTGACGAAAGTCATTGTGTAGTTTGGGCATTTCAAATGCTTCTGAGTGCGGAGTTTTAACCACATCCAGATAGTCTATCAAGCGTTGTAGGTGATTAAGTTCATGCTCGTGCATCAAATTGCTACGGCTGTGATTCAAGCGCCACTCACGCAGATTTAATTCAAATGTACGACGCAAGTATGCGGGCAGAATCAAGGGACTTTGAAAGCTAGGAAAGCGCAGAATATTAAGTGTAAAGCTCACACGGTCACGCCCGTATTGTTTCTTAAGTTCAACCAGTTCGTCAAGCAGGTCTGGTAGGCTAATCAAGCAAAGTGCATTGATAGTGGCCATACAATGTACAGCTCTAATGCTGGGTGAATCCAGTAGCTTCTTTACATTGGCTAACCATGCCGCATAATCCAATCCATCGCGGATATATTCTGCTTGTTGGGTCACGCTTTCTTGGCTGGTATATATGTCTACTTCTAGGCCTTCTATACTGGCAAGTAAACGATCAACATCTACCTCTTGACCCAGGTTACTGTTAATGGCCAGTCTAGTTGTTGATTTACCGCGATTTGTCTTGAACCAATCCAATAGCTTCCAAGTTTCGCCTGACATCAAGGGCTCACCACCGGTGATTCTTAGCTCTTGCAGGGTACGATGTAGATCTGATTCCCACCAAGCAAAGAACGCTTCTACGTAAGGATTGCTTTCGCCATAACGATACCGCTGACTACTATCATGGGCGTGAGTAAAGTGACCACGACCATCGCTAACCAAATTGGTATAAGGTCCGTTGACCTTAATGTCTTTAACCCAGGTGCTACTGAACGCAGGATTGCAGTAAGAGCAAGCGAACTGACAAGTACGATCAAAAGCAATTTCCAAGGTGCGTAAGTCAACATCTGTTCTGTGATCAAGTTCATAAGCTGCATCCAAGGCCTTTATGGGGTAAATTTTACTTTTATATACACGATCGCTGATGTTGTCGCGATCAATGTCTTCTATCTTCCAGCAGTACTCACAGCCACTAGGACGTTGTCCAGTCTGCATCATCAAGCGGTCCAGCTTCTTCTCCACTGTGTTGTGTATAGCTTTAGGATTGGTCTTAATAGCTTCTAGATCTATTGCGTGTGCAGGAGGATGGTGACAGCTAGTTGTTTGTCCTGAACCCAGCCAGATGGTGGCATTATACCATTTGGCAGCGCAAAAGGTACCTTTAGGGTCCAGTACTTTGTGTTTAAACTCTAGATCGTTCATTGATAAATTGGGCAAATCTTTCAGGGAAGTTTTTACGTTCTTGATCACGTAGTACAGCAAGATGTTGTTGATTGTATTTACATACATTATAACATTCTTTTAAGAAACTTGCAAGGTCTTGCTGGCACAAATCAGTTACTACTTGTACGATACGGTCGCAACGATCTTGGTGATGTTCAATCAAGTCAAACGATTCATCTACGACATGTCCGAACGTTTGGAATCCCAGGTTATGTAAGTCGCGATAAAAACCCGCATTGCTGACCACAACAAATGGATGGCCCATGGCCAGGGGTTTGGCTATCTTTTCTGTTCTAAATGAGTAAGGGCTTTCGGCACAGATAGTTTCGGTTACCAAACTAAAGTAAGTATCTACATACGGTTCAGGTGTTAGGTATATTTCTCCCCACTCTCTACGGAACAACTCTTGTTTAAGAAAAGCATTCTCAGGAACAATAGGACCAAATGTAGGCTCTCGATACTGTGCAACTTCGTACTGATCAGGTAGACGTTGTAGCGGCGACGGTGTGGCCATGACGTTGATGTCATTTTCAACAAAGTTGAAATGTCGAACTACGGTGGGTTTGCTGTCTAGCATGGTCCACAAACTTTGATCCAGTACGCCTGACCGTTTGAACTTCTCATATAGATATTTTCTATGTGGGCGAGCACGTCCGTTTAAAAACAAGAACTTGTAGGGCTTATCAGTTTTGATGAATATTTCTTCTGTGTGTTGCTGTGTTTGGATATTTTCTTCATAGTCCAGAATTCTTGGCAAAAAGTGTTCATGGGTCAGTACACCATACTCAGGCGCCAGTTCAGCACCACCTATTACAAGTATCTTGCCCTCACGTACCAAGTCGTCTATGCGTAGTTGTTTTAGTTGACTCTCTAGTGTCCATGCTCCTTCGGCACTGTTGCCAAAGACAAAAGTATATTCACCAGTCTCAGCTAACTCTCGTATCATGGGCAAGTTGTCAATGAAGTGCTGGCGCCCAAATATATAAATGCTGCCTGGACGCAATTGAACACGGCTGAAGTCCCAAAACCTCTCGTCAGTTAAGGGCAACAACACATCATATACTTCGCTCATGTTGTCACTTACTAGTCGACGACCGTTGATCATTGTCGGCTCCAGTATTCACATTCAGTCCACCAAGAACCCATTTCAGGAAAAGTGTCAGCGAAGTTGGTGCCGTGACGACGATCTGCTTCTGCAAAGAAACGATAAAAGTCTGCTTGTTGTTGATGACGATAAGCAGGGTCTAACTGTTGCCCGGCTCGCATCCACGCAATGTCGCGGTCCAATCTAGCAATCTCATAGTCCTTGAATCCGTGGAATCTAGTTGCTTCTGTTTCTTGTGCAGTCTGCATCCAGGCTTTTAGTTGTTCTAAACGGCTGACATAGCTCTCGGGTAGTATTTGTAAACTTTGCCAGGTAGGAGTGCGTAGCACAGGAGTATCAAACCATACACGTTGATACGTGGTGCTGTGTTTTTTTCTAAGTTCCAGTATGCCGGCAAACAGTTGATCCAATGTAGTTACACTTAGATTGTTCATTGTAACAATAAAGGTAATGCTGTTACGTCCAGGAATCTCGGTGAGGAATTGATCAACACGTTGCCATACTAGATCAAAGTTCATGCCGTTGCGTATGTATTCGGCAGGTGCTCCCCAAGCGTCTAAACTAACGTACTGCATGAAGTGTTCGATCCGTTCACCTTCGCACAACTGCTTAACATAGCCTAAGTACTTGTTCCAGCTCTTGTCATCCACTGAGAAGTTACTGGTTACATTTAAATGTAAATCTGGCTTGGGGTTGGCCAAGACATAATCAAACACACGATAGGTATTCTTATCTAGTAAGGGTTCACCTCCGGTCATGCGAAAGTGTTCTAGTTCAGGATATAAGGTAGGCCACCATTGCCAGAATGCATCTACATAAGGATTGTCTTCTCTTACAGGTATCGGCCTACGATTGCCAGTAAAGTAACTAGGATCATTGTGTTGAGTGCTAGTAGGGTAAGCGCCAAACTGATCCACTTCTTGTTGCCAACTTGAACTAAATTGAGGGCTACAGTAACTACATTTAAGATTGCAAGCGTGATTAAAATTAACTTCAACATAACTAGGGGTGACATCTTCATCTCCTGTAGAATTCATAATACTAGTAAAATCTCTAGCGGCCCACGGTTCGCCACTACGGTAATGTCTGTCACTTAGTTTACCGTTGTCTTCCATGGCCCAACAGTAACTACATTCTGCTGGACGTTCTTGTTTTAGCATAATCTTACGCTGTTCTTTTTTGTATGGAGTGTTGTGTAATGCGCTAGGATTATCTGCCAACAACTCTGCTGGAATAGCGTGTAATGGAGGATGGTAGCATGAGTTGTTGAGTCCTGTGGGCAGGTGCAGGCTTACTTGCTTCCATTTGGCCAGGCACATGGCAGGACCTAGGTGATCCTTCATTGCCTCTGCACTGGTTAAGAACTCTGACTTAAAGTTCTTGTCAACTTGGTCACCCTTGTTATTCATGCTTGTTAATCAATTGATGAACCCGTGGTGCTATAAAAATTTGTAAGTTTTTTGCGGTCAGTAGTTTCTGAATTATATTTTTACATTTTGCAAAATTTTTATGGGCAGAATCTAACACATTATGATCCATAAATGTTCCATGTTTTAATGTCCACAAATCTGGATCTACAGCGACATTATTATTCCACGTTGCCCAATCATCGAGTTGATGCAAGATTCCTCTAAACCCATATTGCTGGCATAACTCAACAAACTGAGGTATATCCTGAAAATTATTATTTTGTATGGCAAAGTTTAATGCAACCATGTGGCTTTTGCCGTTGTCTTTTAAGAAGTCAAAATTTTCCATTAACACCTTCCAACTACCTCCAATGCGTATTATTTCATACGTTTCTGCACAGCCAGCATCGATACTAATAGAAATCTCAGTTACCTGAGGCAGTACCGAACTGGTAGCCAGTTGTTTTTTAATTAACAATCCATTGGTAAGTATTTTGAATGTTTGAGTACTACGTGGCACTAAATTTTGTAATAGTGGTCGTATTACCGTGCTGGCCAATGGATCACCGTTGCCCGACATTGTGATATGTATAGGGTGTTCAAACTTTTCTAACCAAGAAACAATTCTGTTTATTGCTTGTTTTTTTGTATCTATTTCGGGCCCTTGGGTGTGCATAATAAGCTCTCTACGACAACTAGGGCATGCTAAGTTACAACTTTCATCTATGTTTAAAATTAGCTCGTAGTTGGCCTTAATAATATTGCGATTTTTAATTCCACAATGATCTACTGCACACCATGTATATTTTTTATCTTGAATATTTTTTTGTAGTATGTGAGCAGTTGGGCTATCAAATACATTTTCTAGAGTTTCAAAATCTAAAACTTTACCAACCGGAATTGGCAACCATCCGTCGCAACTGCATAAAAAACAATTACTATTAAAGTCGACTGTTACTACGCGATTTGGAACATTGCAGGTATTAATTATTGCAGAAGAGTTTTTACCTCGTGGTAAGGCCTTGAGGGTAAATTTATATCCTGGGTCTAAATTAAAATATTCATTTACCATCCTTCTTGGGTCCTTATTACATCCATTTCGCGAGTCATAATACCAAGGTTATTCCAGTTGCTACGATAGTGAAACTTGAAGAATTTACTTTCTTCAGCACCATACATAGTGATAGGAAGATCTAATTGTGAATCAAGATCTTCGGCCACACGGCCTGCTAGTATTTCTGGATTGCTGGTTTCTACTGTGCGCCATAGGTCTTGTAGTGCATCAAAGTCTTGCACTTGTTTATAATCCCACTCGGTCAGCATGGTCATGTAGGTGCCCATTCTGGCTCCAGCAATAGCCCAGATGCCGTGATCAACATCGCGCCCAATGTTGTGCCATATAGTTAGGTGATCTAGATTGCGTTGATGCACTTGATTTTTAAATTCATTAACATTAGGACGAGCTCCTCGATTCAAACACATCTTAACGCCTTCACGGAATCCGGCACGCCAGGCATGGAACTCACTTTGGTTTGGATATGTAGTACTGAAGCAATCATGCATGGCCCAGTAGTTGGAATAAAAACAAAACTCTACATCGTTTTCTGCTGTGCCGTCTGTGTTCTCGTGTGTCTGCATGTTGTTAACAAATGTTCGAGTCCATGAACTAACACCACCATTGCCGTACATGAGTCCGTTGATGTTGTTCTTGGCACGCCAGCGATACACTGCTGATTCCCATTCCTCGTCTTTGAATTCCAAGATTTGATTAAAAAATTCTGGGTATGGCATATTATCGCCATCGATAAGAACAAATCTTTCTGTGGTACTAGCTTCGGCTGCTGCCTTGTGTGCTGCATCACTGCCTCGAACTCCATCTACTCGTGTAGCCCAGGGCACAATATTTTTGATCTTGACCCAAAATTCTTCTTTCTTGGGCTCGTCGTAACTTAGGTATATGCAGTCTAAATCTGCTACGTCAATCTGTTTCATTAGTTTTTAAACTCCATTTAACATTGGGCTGATTATCTGTAACTATACAAATATCTCTAGGATCACATGACACACCGTGTTCGCTAGGTGTTAATTTTTTTATTAAACTTGCTGGTTTTATTTCTTTGAGTCGACCATTGATTACTCTTACATGTGACGACCCGCGATGATATGTGTCTACGTCGATCTCTATATAATTACCTGGCAAGTCCTCCATGCTGTAACAAAGTGGAGTGCCGTCATCGTTGTAATACAGTCTATAAAATATAGGGCTAACTTCAACCGGGGCATGTAATATTGCCCAGAATTCTTCTGGAGTCATTTCACTCATAGCGCCAATCCTTGACATGGTAGTGTACTAATCCCCACTGTGCTACAGTATTAATTCTAAAAGGATTGTTTTCCCAAACTAATTCTTGGGTCCAATTTTCTGTTTGCAATTTATTAATATGTTGTTTCATATGCACGATAGTTGGGCCTAGACCCTGAGGCAATGTAACCTGTTCTGGTCCCATAATCACTGCGGCCATAGCATACACAACATCTGTGGTGGGCTCGTCATCAGGAAATTTTAACAATCGTCGGTATTCTGTCCAATTTTCAAATATTCCACGTACTAGAGTAAAAAACTCTTGGGCAGTTTGACTCACACGCCAATAGGTAATGGCATTATACACATCCGGCAAATTATTTTCATCGAATATTTTACGATAAAATCTGCTAGTGGCTGGTTGATCATAAAAGTTTCGAGCGCCTTGACTTACCACAACATCGCGCCGTTCAAACAAGGTCCACCAGTGATCAATTGGGCTGGTGCAGATCATGTCTGCTTCTAGTTTGATAGTTTGTCTGTAAGGACTAAGCCAATGGCACTGCCAGTCATTGGCAAATCCGCCTTGGTCTCCGTATGGCAACATTTCTGTTGTGAGAATTGTAATGTTGGCTGTAGGATGAAAGTCTAGTATGCTTTGTTTTAATTGTTTAGCACACTCGACATATACATCTCCAAAGGCAGGTATTAAATAACCACGTTCAGCAAGGATTGGCAACGATTTCTCCTAGTGATTTTTTACCCATGGCATGAAAGTCTTGATTGCGTAACTCAATCCACTTGGGTCGCTGGTCGGATGTTACAAAGTCCACACGATAGTGATCTTTGCCTAGTTGTGTCAAGGTATGATCTGGAGTTAGGCTTGCTAGACTCCAAGGAATTCCAGTGTGATCAAGTGTGTGACCGTTGACCACACCCAGTGCAATGCTTAGGGCATGATCGTTGCGATATGTTCCTTTACTGTTTTTATAGATATTTCTATAGTGCGTCCAGTTGTCTCTAATCATGGTCATGGTTTCAAATATCAGTTGAGCGTGTTCACTGCGGCGGAACATCATGACTGTGGCCCACCACATGGGCATGTGATTGGCGCCAAAATAATTAAGTCCAGCAAAGTTATCTATACCAGTGACATCGTAGGCGCAACGATGTGCTAAAAATTCTTCCGGGCTGTCTAGTATAGTTTGTAATTGATTGCTGGCCACAATGTAGTCGGCGTCGAGCACCAAGGTTTGTGCCCAAGGACTCAACTCATATACATTTGTGCGAGTTTGGTTGTGCCATACAACATTGGTTCCGTAATCGCCGAACCAACGACCGTTATCGCCTTTAGATGCTTGTATAATCACCTGTTCAAATTTTAAATTGGTAGGACGATCAGTTACAAGTACCACAGGAATGCCCAGGTGCCTGCGTATGTTTTCAGCAGTCCATGCAGCCATAGCAACATAGTCAGTTTGCTCATTGTTATAGGCAAAGATTACGGCGCCTGTGGTCATCTGTTTTTTGATAGTTGCTCGTATTCTACAAGCCAAGCCGTCATTTGTTCTTGCCAGTGTGATCGAACCAAGTCTTGGAATTCGTCGGGCACTATTTGAACAGGAGTGTCGTATAAATCAAGCAACACACTAGTAGGCCCAGTACAGGCAGTCAATGTGGCCAACAACTCAGGTCCGGCCAGCCACATACCACCAGCATGAGCAAATGTAAGTTTGCCTTGATACTTTTCTTTGAGGGTGCGTCTGGCACTGGCATGATCAAATCGTGCTCGAGCGTGTGCAATTAGGTTTTCAGTATTCATAGGTTTATTATACTACAAAAGAGACATAAGGTAAAGCCCCTTGCGGGGCTTTTGGTAATACTACAGTGCCGTTTGGCTACTATTAGGTCACGGTTGCCGCAATAGTTGGGGTCCCCCAACTATCAGTCAAGTAAGTTGTACTTGGCGGAAGGTATGTAACCAATGTTGTAGGCGCTGTGCCAGTAATTGTTGTGCTTGGGCTAGTTGTAGCTGTACCACCAGTGATGGTAGCACTAGTGCCTGCACCACTGCTACCGTCACTTACCCATGTTGTAACCAGGGTAAGAACTGTGGTAGATGTGGCTGTGGCAGTTGTACGAATGTATTCACCAGAATATGGAGAAGTAGCATTGTTCAACTGAAATAACGTAGTTGGTGACCCAGTAAGATTGTACCAGCCTGTGGTTGTGGCCAGGGTAGTTTGTGTACCGCCACCTCCGCCAATACGTGTGGTTCCTGTGTAGGCCTGAGCTGCAATAGTTTGAGCAGCACCGTTGACACGACCAGTAAGATTAATTGATCCGCACAGTCCAGAAAATGTATTCCAGTCTGGATCAGTATCCGTACCAGTTGAGCTCTTACCATACTTAAGACGAACAATACCGCCGGCATTCCAGAAATAACGTGCTTGTGCAGCACTTGGGAAAGTGACTGTGTGTGTAAATGTAATTGTCCATGCTGTTGTGCCAGAACCAGTGTTTGTAGTTTTACTTACGTTGCCAGTGAATGTACCATATTCAGTACCAGATCCTACAGCGTTGCCACGTGACAAAGTCAAATTATTAATGTCAGTTGCTACGTTGGCCAAGATGCTGATTGTATTACCAGCTACTGGAGCAGTTCTTGAAGTAATTGTCACGCCAGTTTGTTGGCCCATGGTTGTAAGAGTGTTTACAAGTGTAGCCCATTGTGTGGCTGTTACAGTACCAGCAGCCGCTACGTTGGCAATGTTGGACTGGCCCCATCCTTTGTCAGTAGATCCTACTGCCCAGACGTTTCCAATGTTATTGGCTGAATCGTTAGCAAATCCGTTATAGTCTGCCGCTTGTATTAATCCA
>Ga0181350_1000455_pt1 | contig 11927 bp, 9 predicted proteins | sample Su13VDMM110DCMD_FD_130105 | JGI IMG/M metagenome (GOLD analysis project Ga0181350, IMG submission 130105) | Freshwater viral communities from Lake Michigan, USA - Su13.VD.MM110.DCM.D | ecosystem: Environmental > Aquatic > Freshwater > Lake | place: USA: Michigan | collected 2013-07-16
TAACTCTTTGAAATAGTCCTGACCTGATAGCCAACCAAACAGAACCAATCCCATAACCAGGTCATCGTTCTTGCCAGGTTCAGCCTCATACGAGACACCTTTCTTAGAGAAAGTGTTTAGCTCTGAGATGGTTTCCTTGTCATGAACGATAAGTTGGTTCTGTTCGATCAGGAGCTTGATCAAAGAACACCCGGCGTTTTTGACGGGCTTTGTAGTCCTAATTCCTAGCTCAGTCTTACCGCCAAACCCCGACGAGATCCTCTTACCTGACCGGCCAGCATTCTCAGTGCCTAGGACTCCACCGTATTCAAAGTCATGGTAAAGTGCGTCAACAATCTGGCCACCAATATCATTGATCTCTACCAAGATTACGGCTTCGTTATACATCTTGGCCAGTCGATGAATCACTTCGGAATAGTCGTATGGAACAATCTGGTTGGACCTGAAAGTCAAAACCTGTTGATACGGCATCTCAGTGATGTCGATGATATGAAATGCAGAATAGTCAAGACCTTTACCACGCGAAACGTCAGCAATCAGACAATACGCATGCTCAGGCCGTGGCTTCTTGTACTGCGTGACGTTGTCTGCTTCCATCAAAGGAGTTTGGGCAACCAGTTCCTTAAGTTTGGATCCGGAAATAAGTGTGCCAGACGATCCGGCAAACTCTACTTCGTATTCTTGAGCAAACTTTACTAAGTCGTGACCCATGCCTTGGAGAACAGCGGCCTTCCAGTCCTCGTCTCGACCAGGTACCTGATTCCATTTCACCTCGACGAGCGAATATTCGTTTTTCTTTTTCCTGGCCCCGTCGACAATGTTGTAAAAGTGGTTCAAACCATTTGGTGTTGAAACGAGAACGATCTTTGTTTTCTTACCGGAGGAGATGGTAGGGAAAACAGACGCGAAGAACGTATCCCAGTTATCGATGAACGCTGCTTCATCGATAAAGAGCATGGACAACGAATAACCACGAATAGCGTCGGAGGATGTAGCAGCAGCGATGACGCGGGAATCGTTTTCAAGAACGAAGGAGCCCTTGTTCCACTCCTTGACTCCCTGTTGAAGCCAAGCTGGAAGGTGTTGATACGCAAGTTGGACTTTGCCAAGAATCTCAACAGCGGTGGCTTCTTTGTTAGCCAGGAGACCAACGGTCTTTTCCTTGTTGAAGAGGATGAACCACGTGATGAATCCAGCCGTGACCGTAGATTTACCGACCTGACGGGCCGTGGCCAGACATGTGAATCGGCTGTTGACCATAGCATCAAGCATGTCAACCTGATAGTCGTGTAGTTTGAATTTGACCAGACCATCATCAACGTTGATGATCTTCATGTAGGTTTCGATGAAATAATGGGGATCTTCAGCACACCGGAGCCACTCACCCATAAGTTCAGGCGTCCAGTTGACCTTAACACCAGCCCGCTTCAGCAGCGGGTTGCCGTTATAGGATTTCATGTTGTCAATCCCGACCGTATCGAGATTACTCATCGCCATCTTCCTTCTCTTCGTTCTTCTTCCTCATGTCTTCGATTAGGTTTTGAAGGTCACGAGTAGATCCAACAAAGAGGTTGTTGTGGACAACAGTTTGTTCTCCAGCTCCGTCAGCAATAGCAGGAGTATCGATCTCGGCTTTGTTGATCTCCTTCTTCTTTTTGTGGATTTCTAGAAGGACTTTGGACGCTGCCGTCATGGAGTTCATGAGTGCACCCAGCTTCTCGTAAGCAGCCGGGCTTTGAGATTGCTGTGCAATCGCAGCCATTTCTTCAAGGGCCGTCGTGCCAATGTTGAGAACGTCTTTGACCATATCCCGAGCACTCTCAAAATCTTCATCCTTACGGGGATCGACTTTGTAGTTGTCAGCAGGGAGCTGCTCTTTGTACTCGATGATCTCTTGCTTATTCGCAATGACTTCATCGATTGATTTCATACCGAGAAATTTCGAAATATCGTCTTCAGGCATTAGAACTCTTCTATGTCTACACCGTCAACTGTAGTGGTGATCGTGGCAGCTAGCGCCGCCGGAACCTTGTTGTCGTCGAAGATGTCAATGATGGCCGTCTCAATGCGCTTGCGGTCGGTCAGCGGACCGAAAATATACCCCTTGACTGTAAAGTTCAGTGTCCAGATAATGGCACGCCGAGTTTTATAATCGCCCTCGTAGGAATCTTCCTTGGACACATTGTCCAATATGATCGGGATATCAACTTTTGCATCGAGACCTGGAACGAGATTGGCCGTGACGTTCCATTCTGGAGTAAAGTTTGGGAGAATCTGCTCGACGATCTTAGTGCCGTCTTCAGTATTCTTCACAGCTATGTATAACGAAAAGTTTAAGTTATACGGAACTGGGTTGAAAGCAGATACGCCGGAGTCTGGGCCGGATCTTCCGACCTTCATGATCTTAGAGAATTTTCTAGATCCGTCATACGCGAGATTTGTCATTTCAAATGACATGTATGGTAGAGTCGTCGCCACTTTATTGTCAATAGTAGGATCGCCTAGGACCCTAGCCATCAACTTGTCCTTTGCTGCGTAAGACAGTGGAACCTTGACAGTCTTGGTTACCTCAGAACCATCCTTGGTATTGACATAAATTTCGTTGAAGAGTGTGCCGAAAGCAACGACATACTTCCTGATCATGTCATGATCAAACGTTTGGTTGCCTAGCATTAGTAGTCCTCACCGAATGGGTTAGCCTCTGTGAAATCAAGCAGTGCATCGGCTTCAGCTTGAATCTCAGTGTTATCGAAGAATGGATCAAGCTCATCCTCGACTGTGTCTTCGTATTCAGAGTTGATAATGTAGAATCCGCTGTCATCGGTAATAGGAAGACCAGCATCGGTGAGAATAGCAAACGATGTAAGAGCCAGGCTGTGCTTAGATTCAATGTCATCAATCTCCGCAATACCAGTCGTAAATTTCTCGTTGGAGTATTCGAACATCTCCATCGTGAGGTCCCAAGTCTGTAGACCTCCAAGCTGATAGAACATAGACTTTTCATCAGAGTATTGGAGCTTAAACATCTTATCGTTCAGTGGGAACCAAATAAGATCACCTTCATTTGGTCGCAAGATGCCTTCAGGTGTTCCAACAGTACTCATGAAAATGCGTCGAGCGACAGTAAGTGTCATCTGATCGCGGATCTCGATGTTGAACTTAGACATGAAGGAACCATCGCCCCCAAATGAATCTACGTTCTTGACATACATTTCGATTGGGATAGCTGTGTCATACGACACAAGTGGATCCTCGCCGTAAATCTCATCAAATCCACCAGTCTTTTTCGGCAGATAGTAAACGTCTAGCCCGTGCATACGGATAGACTCGATGATCAGATCTTCGAGGAGAAGCTGCTCATTTGCTGACGCGTAATTATTGAAATATTGGTTTGTGGTCACCGCGTGTCCTTAGCCAACCATATCAGATGGTGGAAGCGAATATGTGGTGATCATTTCTTCTTCCATCTTTCGGATCTCATCCTGAGCATCCTGAAGAATCTGTTGACCATTGAACTGAACACCACCAGGCATTTGAACGCCGACAAACTTGGTGAGGTTAAGACCCCATTGCTTCTTGATCAAAGCTGTCGTATAGCGGTAGAGCCAGCGATCCTTCCAGACATCAGCAAACACAGTTGGATCCACAACCTCGTACGCCTCGACCACAAGATACTGGCCAGCCTTAACCTTGTCCCAGTTCATATCGACGTGTAGGCGATTGCGGTGACGCTCGTAGCGGATGAGTTGCTGCCCAACTAGCATCTCCTGCATGAGACCCAGCTTCTCGCGAAGCATGTAGTACGGAATCATAGAAGAGCTAGACAGCGTGTACAGATCGTTTAGAGCAATCTGATAGTTGATGTTGAAAATATCGTTTGTGGATGTCATACCCCAACCACCGAGTTGGAATATGCGAACAGCCCCCAAGATGTTTTCTGGGAGCGTGATGTATTTGTCGGTAATATTTTGCTCTGTGATCAGATGCTTGTAATAAACGACGGCGGAAGCATCAAAGTGGTAGTCTGCGTAATAGCTTAGGGCTTCGTCGATACGATCTTCTACCTGAGTATCAGCCACGTTGATGTCGATAACTGGCTTACCTAGGGCACGCAGGCAATATTCCTTAAAATCGGCTCTAGTTGTTGGCACTGCCATTGACTTCTCCTGGGGTTACCCCCTATTTATTTACTTCTTGGTCCAGACATTATCCCGGTAGTGGCTCTCGTGGGACATTCTCTTACGACGAGTGAGAGATAGCAAATCCAAATCCGGCTTCTTCATCTGCCTTGTGACTGTTTTCAGATCCAGATCCGAACGTTTGAAGGGAATAACTTGAACTAGCGGAGTCCCGGCCGGCAGGATCCCATGGAAGCTAGGTTGATTGAATGTGAACGGAAAGTTAACGTATTCGAAATAGCCGTCGCAATCGACTACGCCAGCTAAGCATTGAAACCGTGGATCCGGCCTGTTGAGCGGTGGGATAAACATCGCAGAGTACCCCTTCGGAAGCTTGATGATCCAGTAGTTCATAAACTTGATCGGCGGTTTAGGCATCAGCGGGTTAGGAGCTTTGTCCGTCGTGATTTGGTTCTTGCCGTGATTCTCGATCATGGACTTATAGAAACTCCATTTGTATTCCACACCAGAGCAATCTTCGTTAACCGTGAACTCAACATCAGCGGCAAGCGGGATGATGTAACCCATAGACATAGCGTCTAGGAATGGGTTGCACCTCTTGATAGTGGAAGCTTCTAGTCCGTCGTGCAGTTTCATAGGCAGGGCTTTGAACCAATCTGGAACTAGTTTCTTTGCCGGATATGGCTTAGGAATAACGTCCCAGTCATCTGCGTCACATAGGAATTCAATCTCTGGCGTCTTCAATGCCGATACGAGGTTCATTAGTTTAGTCCTGTTGCATAAAATTGTGGTTTCACTCCAGCGTCAAGAAGTTTCTTCACGCGTCTCATTTCATTCTCGCCACCGAGAATGTGGTCATCAAGGATGTTGAAATCAAGTTCGCGGATGAACAATCTAAGGTCCGGCGGGAGGCTGTCGAATGCCTCCATCACGTTTAGTTTGTGGATCCGCTCGTCGGCATTAAATTTGAGGCCTTGACCTCCTTGAGGCTCATCGCAACTTTGCGAGTAGTTGCGCCTGTCGTATCTGTAACGTCCCAGATTACAAATGGAAACTTGGTGATTTCCTTGTCATCAAACCAGGTGTTAACTGGTTTCAGGACTGCCTCGAACTGTGAGGAATCGCTGTAGAAGAGGTTTGCATATTCGATATTGAGGGAGTCTAGATACGATTTGATAGCAGCAGTTTCTGCCACGGTGTCATCAAGCCCACCGTATAGTGCAACGTTAGTTACCTTCATGTGATTTCTCCTATTTGAATGGGGGTCCGCTAATCCAGACCACTAGTGATTTCCGCACACCAGATTCAAGTGGTGTCACGCGGTGAAGCATGTAGCTTGGGAAGAGTGTGATGAGGCCGCGTTCACGTCGAACGGTTGTGTCAGTAGGCCCGCCTTTGATTTGTAGATCTCCACCGGAATAATCCGCCGGATCCGAAAGCTGAAGAACCATACTCAGTTTACGCGGAGTTTTCCCAGCAGCCTGTTTGACCGTGTCCATGTGCCATGAGTAGTGATCGTCTGGCTCATCATAAACCGTGTACTGGAAATCTTCAACAAATCCACCGAGATCAAATCTCCAATACTGTGCATTTGCTAGTCTGGCAACATACGCCAGACGATCATACACCCACGTCGTCTCAGGGGTTAGAGCCAACCACCCTGTTTTTGATTTACGAATGGCTTCATACTCTTCTTCCTTAGACATCCCTGAAATGATAGCTTTCTCAACAGGCAACATAGTAGTTGCGTATGAGTCTAAAGTATCAAGCTCTTCAGGTGTAAAGGCATTCTGCCACGTAACGAAATCAACATCAGAAATCTCTGTTGTTGGCATAGGCGCAAAGTTGTATATAGACATAATAAATTCCAGTTAATGGCGGACCCAAGAAACGGTCAATGACGATGAGTTTGTGGAAGTATCACCAGATCCTAGAGCAACAGAATACTGGTTGCGAGGCTTCAGGCTGACAGTTGTATTTATGACCGATGCTGTGGTAGCAGTTCCTCCAGCATTGCCAGCAGAACCAGACTTGCCTGCCCAGTTAGCAGGAGCTGCGCCGCCGGCACCACCTGGACCAGCTCCAGTTCCGGCGGCACCGGCAGAACCAGCAGTTCCGGCGTTACCAGCAGTTCCGGTTCTTCCAGACCAGTCGGCAGGAGCGGCTCCGCCAGGATTGCCGGCAGTTGCTCCAGTTCCTGCGCTTCCCGCAGTACCAGTGTTTCCAGCATTGCCTGCTGCACCAGCAGAACCTGGCCATGTGTTGGATGCGGCTCCACCTGCCCCACCAGACCCTGCACCCGTGCCGGCGTTACCTGCTGCACCAGCATTTCCAGCGGTTCCAGCTGTGCCTGTTTTGTCTGTCCAGTCCGCAACACCGAGGGCACCATCACCTCCAGAACCAGCACCGGTTCCAGCATTACCAGATGCACCGGTATTTCCAGCAGTTCCAGCAGCACCAGGCGATCCTGCACCCCCATTTGTTGGGGCATTGGCTGGAGTTGCTCCGAAGCCAGCGTTACCTGCTGCGCCAGCGTTTCCAGCAGTTCCAGCTGCACCGGCCGAGCTAGGCCATGTGTTAGGCGCTGCTCCGCCAGCATTCCCTGGCGTCGCCCCCGTACCAGCGGATCCTGACGTGCCGGTATTTCCTGCATTACCTGCTACACCAGCAGAACCAGGCCACGAGTTAGGTGCTGCTCCGCCAGCACCACCTGGAGTAGCTCCAGTTCCAGCATTACCGGAAGCACCTGTATTTCCAGCAGTTCCAGCAGCGCCGGCTGAGCTAGGCCATGAGTTAGGCGCTGCTCCGCCAGCTCCGCCGGGAGTAGCTCCAGTTCCAGCATTTCCGGAAGCACCTACGTTACCGACAACACCAGGATTACCGGCGCTTCCAGGATTACCATAAGATCCTGCTGTTCCAGGTGTTCCTGCTTGGCCGTATAGGAGTTCGGGCGGGTCGCCAATGAAACCGCCGATTCCACCCTGGCCACCCTGGCCACCCCCATCCACGCCTGGGGCAGGGTCTCTTTCAGTGATTTCAGGACTAATTCCACCGCCTGCACCACCGGCCCCACCCGCTGCACCACCACTCGCACCGGCGCCGCCAGGGCCGCCAGTTCCAGCGTTTCCTGCAGATCCAGGGTTGCCGGCATTACCTGCAGCACCGGCATTACCCGCTGCTCCGCCAGGCCCGGCAAGTCCATTGTTGCCTGCATTGCCAGCGTTACCAGAAGATCCAACATTACCAGCGTTACCAGCAGCACCAGCATTACCCGCTGCTCCTCCTGGGCCTCCAACACCATTAGACCCGGGGTTGCCAGCATTACCAGATCCGCCGGCAGTTCCAGCATTTCCTGCAGCCCCGCCAGTTCCGGCAACACCACCAGGCCCAGCTAGCCCGTTGTTTCCTGGATTTCCAGCGTTACCTGATGAACCTGCATTGCCTGGGTTTCCAGCTGCGCCAGCGCCACCTGCTAATCCAGCTGCGCCACCTGGTCCGTTAGTTCCAGGATTTCCTGGGTTACCAGAAAAACCTCTGTTGCCTGGGTTTCCTGCAGCACCTGCAGAACCAACGTTTCCTGCCGGGCCACCAACGCCGGCAGTGCCAGGGTTTCCTGGGTTACCGGATGAACCTGCATTGCCTGGGTTTCCTGCAGCACCTGCGGCACCTGCGGCTCCACCCGGACCCGCTGCACCATTCGTGCCAGCATTTCCTGCGTTACCTGAGAATCCTTGTGAGCCTGTGTTTCCTGCTGATCCGCCAGTTCCTGCCACACCGCCGGGGCCACCAACACCGTTAGATCCTGGATTACCGGCATTTCCAGATGTTCCCTGAGAGCCTGGGTTTCCTGCAGATCCAGCGTTTCCTGCTGTACCGCCAGGCCCAGCAGTTCCGCCACTTCCACCATTTCCTGCAGCACCGCCAGCAGTTCCTGTGAATACCAGAATAGTGGTTTCACCTAGGCTGAACAATGTACTTCCACCTGGGGCTCCAGCGCTTCCGGCTGCTCCAGATGTTCCTGCATTACCTGACGCACCAGCGTTTCCTGCTGTTCCCGCTGCTCCGGCAGATCCAGACCAGCTAGCTGGCGCTGTTCCACCTGGACCCCCAGGTGTGGCTCCGGTTCCAGCGTTGCCGGCTGAACCCGCGTTGCCTGGGTTTCCTGCAGCGCCAGCAGATCCTGGCCAGTTGGCAGGAGCAGCACCACCAGGATTTCCGGCTGTTGCGCCAGTACCAGCGGAACCAGAAGCTCCGACATTACCAGCAGTTCCTGCTGCTCCGGCTGAACCGGTCCATGTATTAGGTGCAGCGCCTCCAGCTCCACCAGACCCGCCTGGATTTCCTGCGTTACCTGCAGCCCCGCCCGTGCCTGGGTTACCAGCAACACCAGCCGAATCTGGCCATGATGCAGGAGAAGCACTTCCAGCATTACCGGATGTAGCTCCAGTTCCAGAGTTGCCAACGTTTCCAGCAGTTCCAGCGTTACCGGGAGACCCAGTCTTACCGGCCCAGTTTGCAGGAGCCGCCGAGCCAGTTCCGCCAGAAGTAGCTCCGATTCCAGCATTACCTGCAGCACCTGTGTTTCCGGCTGTTCCTACAGCGCCGTCTTTACCAATCCAGTTAGCAGGAGCGTTTCCGCCTGCGCCACCTGGGGTAGCTCCAGTTCCCGCGTTGCCAGTGGTTCCTGCGTTACCAGCAGTTCCTGCCGCCCCGGCGGAACCAGGCCATGTGTTAGGTGCAGCACCACCAGGACCACCGGCGGTTGCACCAGTTCCTGCATTACCAGCAGCACCTGTCGATCCAGCATTGCCGGCGACGCCTGACGTTCCAGGGTTTCCAGGCGACCCAACATTGCCGGCTGCCCCAGGGTTTCCTGGATTGCCTGCAGCCCCTGGTGAGCCGGGGTTACCAGGGCTGCCTTCTGTAATTGGTGATGTCGTACCGCCGGGGCCCCCGCTGCCGCCGGTAGCAGCACCACTCTTAAACCCTGCGGAACCAGCACTACCCGTGCCTTGTGCAGCTCCACCACCGCCGCCCCCGCCAGGACCGCCTTGCTGGCCTGGGTTTCCTGGGTTTCCTGATGCGCCTGCTGGCCCGCCCGCGCCGCCAGTTCCGGCTGATCCGTTTGTTCCTGGGTTTCCTGGATTGCCGGACGCACCAACGTTTCCGGCATTACCTGCAGCGCCAGCGTTTCCGCCGACACCGCCTGGTCCACCGACGCCGTTAGAACCTGGGTTTCCAGGGTTGCCGGCATTACCTACCGCTCCGGCATTTCCTGCAGCACCGGCATTACCCGCAATACCACCTGGGCCAGCAAGACCGTTGTTGCCTGGGTTTCCTGGGTTGCCGGATGCACCGACGTTTCCAGCATTACCAGCCGCGCCGGCATTTCCACCTGCGCCGCCTGGACCAGCGAGACCATTATTGCCTGGGTTTCCTGGGTTTCCTGGGTTACCAGAGCCGCCGACGTTACCAGCAGATCCGGCCGTTCCGCCAGCCCCGCCCGGTCCTGCCGCTCCGTTCGTTCCTGGGTTTCCTGGGTTTCCGCCCGTTCCACGGTTACCTGATCCACCAGCATTTCCTGCCGTACCAGCGGCTCCGCCCGGTCCTGCGTTGCCGGCGGTCCCTGGGTTTCCTGGGTTACCGGAGCCACCAGCAGTTCCTGCGTTTCCTGCTGCTCCACCTGTTCCAGCGGTTCCACCTGGGCCAGCTGCTCCGTTTGTTCCTGTGTTACCTGGGTTTCCAGATGTTCCAGCGCTGCCTGGGTTTCCTGCAGCACCGGCTGTTCCAGCAATACCAGCTGGACCGCCGAGGCCGTTATTGCCTGGGTTTCCTGGATTGCCAGCTGAACCCGCGTTGCCTGGGTTTCCTGCAGCGCCGGACGTGCCTGGGTATCCAGATCCAGCTCGGCCTGCTACGTTAGCCCTAATGACTCCGTATTTGGCTGTGAACGTACCAGAGGCATTGAAGGCCGCGCTTCCTGCCTCTACGATGCTTTTCTTTTGAATATTCCGGTGGGATGCACCTATTGGCATGACGATCCTACCTTAAGAAACATTGGCGAATGAGTGTGCACCGATCCACATGACCCCGCCGTCGACGGTCCAGAATGTAAAGACATCGGTTTGGTTAGCGCCAGTCGAAGGAACTGGAGCAACGCCTTCAGACCAAACAGTTCCGGTTGGCCAAGTAAGAGTTGCACCGCCCCCAGCAGGCTGTTTTACCAATAGGGTGAACGCAGTAGAGACTCCGGTCGAAGGAACGTTAGTCACCGTCAGCGTCGTATTTCCCGACAACGTGAAGTTAAAGATGTTGCTGTTCAGCAAATCCATGTTCGTGGCGCCGCTAACACCAGTTCTAACATCAACGTATTCTCTATAACCTCTGAAGACCTGACCCTGTGCGATGGTTAGACTAGAGCTGCCTGTAACTGTCAGATCGCCAACAGTCAATGTGTTCATCGTGACAGTGTTCGCGCCGAGCGTTTTAATAGTCGCGGTGTTGGCTATAATGTTGTTTGAGTTTAGATTCGCTACAGTCGAGGTGTTAGAAGTGAATGTGTTGGCGCCAAGAGTATTCGCAGTACCATTGGTAATAGTCAGAGTGGTGGCACCTAGGGTCGTGATTGTGCTAGTCGTAGCATTCAAGACGTTAGCGGTAGCCAGGTTGGATGTGAAAGTAACTACGTTACCAGTAATAGCAACCAACGATTGAATCGTGGCAGCGTTAGCAGTGAAGACGTTGGCGCCGAGAGTATTCGCCGCACCAACTGTAGCATTCAGGTTAGTGATAGTTCCTGTGGTCGCCGTTAGTGTAGTAATGGTTTGTGTAGGAACAGTCAGGTTCTGAATCGTGGCAGTATTGACAGTGAGAACGTTGGCGCCGAGGGTGATAACGGAACCGGTCGTTCCATTCAGCGTCGTGACAGTTGCAACGTTGATAGTGGCAGCGTTAGTAGTCAGGCTGGTGATTGTGCCGTTTGCTGAAGACAGGGTGTTGACCGTACCGGTATTAGCAGTAAGGTTAGTAACCGTTCCAGTGACAGATGTCAGAGTTGTGACAGTGCCAGTGACTACAGTAAGTGTGCTGACAGAACCAGTGTTGACCGTAAGGGCGTTGGCACCAAGGTTGGTGATCGATCCGGTGGTCGAGGTCAGAGTTGTGACCGTACCGTTGGTGATAGTGGCCTGGTTAGACGTAAGTGTGACGGCGTTGGCGCTAATGGCAGTGAGGGCTTGTGCCGTGGCGGTGTTGACGGTTAGGACATTGGCGCCAAGGTTGACAACGGAACCAGTCGTCGAGGCCAGGGTTGTGACCGTGCCGTTAGTGATCGTGGCTTGGTTTGAAGTGAGCGTAACCGCGTTGGCGCTGATGGCAACGAGAGTCTGAACCGTAGCAGTGTTAACGGTGAGAACGTTTGCACCAAGACCGACAATCGAACCAGTTGTGGCCGCGAGAACATTGACAGTTGCAGCGTTCGAAGAAAGAGTGACAGCGTTGGCGCTGATAGCGACCAAGGTCTGAATCGTTCCAGTGTTTACGGTAAGGATGTTTGCACCCAGGCCGACGATAGAGCCGGTCGTACCTGTGAGAACGTTGATAGTCGCTGCGTTGGAAGCAAGAACAACTAGGTTTGCAATATTTGCGTTTATTGTACCGACGTTGGCGACAGCCACGTTGGCAGACACCAAGACGGTTAGGGTGTTCGATGTTGTAGAGTTGGCTGCAACAGTATTCGCAATGGCCGATGTGGTAACAAGAGCGTTCGTTGTCACCCTATTCGTAACA
>Ga0181350_1000457_pt1 | contig 11918 bp, 3 predicted proteins | sample Su13VDMM110DCMD_FD_130105 | JGI IMG/M metagenome (GOLD analysis project Ga0181350, IMG submission 130105) | Freshwater viral communities from Lake Michigan, USA - Su13.VD.MM110.DCM.D | ecosystem: Environmental > Aquatic > Freshwater > Lake | place: USA: Michigan | collected 2013-07-16
ATAGTATTAATTTATTTTTGTAGGTTGTAATATTTCTACGCCATTCCATCCTTTAATAGCATCTTTATCTTTTCTTGTTCCTATGATAAGAACGTTATACTCCAAATCCTCGTTAGCAAATATGGTTACTTTTGTTAATTCTATATTTACTTTACCAAAACCAATTCCAAACCCTTCTTTTGGAGTTACCCAAATTTGGGTGTTTTCATTTAGGAATTTAAAATAATCTGGCAATTCAATTTCAGCAAAACCATCTACCACTTTAACAACATATCTATAAATATTATCTCCAGCAGTAGGCGATTCAACAAACGAGTGTTGTAAGTAATGTGTTTTGTTTTTTATAGGGTCTGGGTGCTTAATTCTAAAAGTACCACTTGTTTTTGATAATGCTTCAACAAATGTTGTATTATTTGATGATGCAGAAAGAGATGAACCTATAATGTGTGCGTTTGAATATCCTAATATACAATTATCTCTACCACCTACAATAGAACTATAATCTGCTCCAGTAGATGGTGAACTAAAAATTATATTGTTACAACCACCACCTATAAAATTTCTTCTTGTTCTTCCAAAACCAGAGCGAATACGATTATAACTTCCACCTACAATAGCGTTATAACAAATTCCTGTTGTAGGAAAACTTGCGTTTTGTTGGATATAGTTCTTGCACCCACCTAAAATAGAATTATATTTTGCGTAATTATTATAGCCACTAACACCTTCAATTTTATTTCCACTACCACCACTAATTGTTGAGTTAGATGCAGAAGCAGTATTAAGATAACCACCTCCAATAAAAGAACAACTACCACTTGCACTATTATTATACCCACCACCAATTGTTGCAAAATAATTTGAAGCACAATTGGTATAACCTCCGCCTATAAAAGAAGCACTACAAGATGCAGTATTACCATTACCCCCTACAATTGATGAAAAATTACCACTTATAGTATTATTACTACCACCACTAATCGTTGAAAGAAAACTGGAAACAGTATTAGTTGTACCACCACCAATTAATGAATAACAACCTGATGCAGTATTAGTTGTACCACTACCAATAAAAGAATTTAATCCACTTGCAGTATTAGTTGTACCACTACCAACAAAAGAATTTACTCCACTTGCAACATTATTAGCACATAATGGATTTACTGCACCCCTAATACCACTTCCTACAAACGAACCACTTCCACTTGCAGTATTTTTTATACCACCCCCAACAAATCCTCCAGCATTTGCTACTCCGCCAAGTGAGTTTGCACAATAGTTAGCACAATTTCCAAAACCACCTACTATTACTGAATAATTACAAGTAGTTTGATTTCCTGTATAACCAATAACTGGATTTCTACCACCACCACCAACAATTACACTTGATTGACCACTAGCAATGTTACCACTACCACCACCTATAAAAGAAGCAAGACCATTAGCTCTATTGGGTAAAGGTGCATAAAATGGTGCAACACCAGTTCCACCACCACCACCAACAAATGAATAACAACCACAAGCAATATTACATTTACCACCACCAATAAATGAACTATAACCAGATGCAATATTACAAAGACCACCACCAATTTTTGAATAATTAGCACTTGCAGTATTTAGATAACCACCACCTATTGTTGCTCTATTTCCAGATGCAGTATTAGTTGAACCACCACCAATTGTTGAAAGTGTAGCACTTGCACAATTACCATAACCACCTCCAATAGTTGATTGATTACCAGAAACATTATTATTATATCCACCAGAAATTGTTGAATATTCACCAGAATTAGTATTATTTAACCCTCCACCAATAGAAGATTGATTATTAGAAGCAATATTATTTCTACCGCCACCTATTGTTGAATTACTTCCACTTGCAGTATTACAAAAACCACCTCCAATAGTTGCTCCACTAAAAGAAGCAGTATTACAATAACCACCACTAATTGTTGATGAATAACCAGTCGCACAATTTAATAAACCACCACCAATTGTTGATAATCTACCAGCATTACAACAAGTAATTGTACCAGTTAAAGCACCAGTAGTAGTATTAAATGTACCGCCAGTAGTGTTATGACCTATACCTCCACCAATGGTTGCACCAAAAGAGCAACATTCGTTTGTTGGGGATTGAATTATATTTCTATTACCACCCCCAATTGTTGAATATCTTGCGTTTGTTATATTACAACAACCACCTAATACAGATGAATTAGTTGCGGATGCGGTATTTCTACCACCACTTGAAACACCAGAATTACAACCACTTGCTGTATTTCTTACCCCTCCTCCAATAAAAGAATTACAACCAGTTGCACAAACGCAGTTACCACCAGCAATAGAAGAATGACCACCACTTGCAAGATTTGTTTGACCTCCACCAATAGTTGAATAAGTAGCACTTGAAATATTAGAAGTACCTCCACCAATTGTTGATAAACCTCCAGAAGAAGTATTACCACAACCCCCACTTATTATTGACCAACTACCACTTGAAGTATTTAAGCTACCACCACTTATTGTAGAGCGAGTTCCAGTTGCAGTATTTGAACTACCACCACCAATTGATGAATATGTACCACACGCAAGATTTATTACACCACCACTTACAGAAGAACGATAACAAGCTAAATTATAAAGACCACCAGCTATTGTTGAACCTTGTGCGTCTGCATTATTGTAACGACCACCAGCTATTGTTGAAAAATTACCATTTGCATTATTAGATAGACCACCTAATGATGCACTATTTTGACCTACTGAAGAATTACCAACACCAGTTCTAACCGATGAATTAGTACCAGCACCTAAAACAATAACAGCACTTGACCCTACATTTATTCCTGAACTTCCACTAGAACCTGAAGTACCTGAAGTACCTGATGAACCAGCTGTACCGCTTGAACCACTAGAGCCACTAGTACCACTTGTTCCTGTAGACCCTGATGTTCCAGTAGTTCCACTAGACCCAGATGTACCTGATGTACCATTACTTCCATTTATTCCTGAACTACCTGATGTACCAGATGTTCCACTTGTTGCTGAGCTTCCGCTAGTTCCTGATGTACCATCTGTTCCACTTGAACCTGAAGAACCAGATGATGCAGAAGATCCAGAACTCCCAGAAGTTCCTGAGCTACCAGAGCTACCACTTGTACCACTAGTTCCACTTGTTCCTCCTGTACCATCAGTAGCAGATGTACCACTAGTTCCAGTTGTACCTGAACTTCCTGATGAACCACTTGTACCTGTTGAACCAGAGGTTCCAGATGTTCCACTTGAACCAGAGGTGCCTGAAGTTCCTGTTGTGCCACTAGATCCACTTGTACCAGTTGTACCGCTTGTACCTGTGGTTCCACTAGTTCCAGTGGTTCCACTTGTACCATTTACACCAGACGTACCTGAAGTTCCACTAGTCCCTGAAGGAGCTGTAAAAGAACTTTGTACATATGAATAATATGAACTACCCTCTGTATAGAATGTTATATCGTGTGGTTGGTTAGTATCGTTATAAGCAATCACCTTTATATAAAGTCTATCTGTACTATTTAATGATTGTCCAGGTATAAATGAATCAGCAAAAATTTGTTCTACTACTGTACCATTTAAAGTTGTTACAATAACATTTGTTGTACCTAATAATGTTGAAACACCACCAATGGTATATTTCCAAAGTTCATAATATATTTCCCAATCAGTATTTGGTGTAGCTGATATAAAATGTCCAGTGAATCCCCAATTTCCAGAAGGTATACTTGTTAATCCTGGAACTCCACTATCTGTAGCATATGTAGCTAATGTAACAGTTGTATTAGATGCAACAGTTGTTGTTAAAGTTACTTGTCCAGTAGATGTAGGTATTGGACTTAATTGTTTATATGTTGGACTTCCAAAAGCAGATGATGTGTTTAATGATTGGTTCATATATAAAACTTGACCACCAGCTATACCATTAGCACCATCTACTCCAGATGTACCAGCTGTTCCTGATGTTCCACCACTTCCATTAGTACCAGAAGAGCCTGAGCTTCCACTTGATCCTGATGTTCCTGAAGATCCAGAAGTACCTGTTGTTCCTGATGTCCCAGATGTAGCAGATGTTCCACTAGTACCACCTGATCCATCAGTACCACTAGTACCACTAGTTGCTGATGTACCTGAACTTCCTGCACTACCAGATGAGCCAGAAGTACCTGTAGTTCCACTTGTTCCACTAGTTCCGCTAGTTGCAGAACTTCCACTTGTTCCACTTGTGGCTGATGTACCTGATGTACCGTTTGATCCATCTATTCCACTTGTACCATCTATTCCTGATGTTCCTGATGTTCCAGAGCTACCACTAGTAGCTGAAGATCCAGATGTACCAGAGGTACCTCCTGTTCCATCAGTTCCTGATGTGCCTGAAGATCCACTTGTTGCAGAGGTTCCAGAGGTTCCTGAACTACCACTTGTAGCAGATGTACCAGAAGTTGCAGAAGTTCCTGATGTACCAGTAGTACCTGATGTAGCACTAGTACCACTTGAACCTGACGTACTTCCTACACCAACACCTATTTGTTTTGTTACAACAATAACAGAAGGTGCAGCAGGTGCTGCGTATGGAACAGTTTTAGCTGCCTTAGCAGTTAATTGAACATATTGACTTGTAGAAGAAAATAAAATTTCTAAGTAATCGTTAGCTTGTAAATCTAATATAAAGGATACAAATGGTAATTGTATTACACCATCAGCTGTAATACTTAAATATGAATCTGTTCTAACAATATTACTACCATTTTTTCTAATCCATATCTCTATGTCTGCACTTGGTCCACCAGTTTTTTCTACTTGTAGAGAATATCCAAATTCATATATGTTAGCATGTGGATATCTAATCTGTTGACCAATGTCTAAGATGATACCATTTGCTAGTTCTGTTGTATTATATGTAACTGGTGTAGGAGTGTTAGCTGCAATGATAGGTTGATTTGCATTATCTGAAAAGCTTGCATACCAGTTAGCTATAGCAGCTCCTGAAGAACCATTTAGTCCACTAGACCCACTACTACCAGCAGTTCCACTAGTACCTGTAGTTCCTGAAGTACCTGCTGTACCACTACTACCAGATGTGCCACTAGATCCAGATGTACCACTAGTCCCAGAAGTACCACTAGAACCACTAGATCCTGTTGTACCACTAGTACCAGTTGTTCCGCTTGTTCCAGCAGTAGCACTAGTTCCACTAGTTCCAGAAGATCCATCACCACCTGTTGCTCCATCTAGATTCACATCCCATATACAATAGTTCCCAGCACCAACTACTAATGTAGGAGCAGTGAAAGCTAAATCTCCTGTAAGAGGATTGTATGTTACAACAACAGATTCTTGATAATTAAATGCGTTATATGCAATAACAATTGATTGACCAGGAGTGTATGACAATCCTGTATCAACAACAAGTGTTCCTGAGTTACCTAATGTAAAACAATCTGTAGAGACTGTTCTATATCTATCACCTTGTACTCCTGAAGTTCCAGCAGTTCCAGATGTAGCGGATGTACCACTGGTTCCTGTAGTACCAGATGTACCAGAGGTGCCACTAGTTCCAGCACTTCCAGAAGTACCTGTGGTACCTGAAGTTCCTGATGTGGCAGAAGTTCCACTAGTTCCTGTGGTACCTGACGTTCCACTGGTACCAGAAGTACCACTAGTTCCATCAGCACCAGCACCTGAACATAGTCTATCATTAATTTTCTTTAATGCAGATTCAAGGGTCTCATTAGTATTTATACCAGTACATATTAAGTTAGGTCCTTCGTAGAATACACAAGACGCACTCAATAATATTGGGCAAGGATTAGCAGCACAGATTACACTCATTGGATTGTATTATTAGTGAACGATTTTTAATAGATCTCCTGTACGGTAGACCTGACCAACGCTTAGTCCTGCAAATACAGCAGCTGCATTATTTGCATATTGAGGTGCTCCTGTAGCAGGAACTGATAATACAAGACTCCAATCAGTGGCTCCTGTATTAATCCCTTTAGCAAAATACAACATAGACTTAGCTACATTTAAATAGGTTTGTCCTAAATATGTAGCAGGAATAGTTGGTGCTGTTGTACCTGTTTTAGGTACTAAGTTAGTATTGATTTTACCTAATATAGTTTGTAAATCTTCTAAAGGATTAACATTTATATTGGTTAAGTAGGGGCCATTGTATATGATGCATAAAGCATTTTCATATGTGGCGCATGTTGGGCAAATTGCAGCTGTTCTCATATATGCAAATTTATATATTAATTATGTATTATAAAAGCGTTGATAGTAAATATCTGATATAATATAGCGTTTATCTTATACCGTAATTGGATTGAACTTTTATACCAAGGTCTTTGGCAAGTTCTGGATAGAACATTGGAAGATATCCTACCATCTGATTTGAAAAAGGAAATGTCTTCAACAAGTATTTAATTACATATGTTTTATCAGCAAGTTCTTCATCTCCTGTACCTAATGCCCACATCTCTTTACGGAAGTTACCAACTAGTTTAGCAAAATTAGTTATAAGTGATGCAGATGGGAAAAACCCTTGTGATATAAGATCAATACCACTAGTAGGATCATAGAAATACATAAGCTCTCCTTTGAACTTATCTGCAGCTTTCATATAGAATTTATATTGATTTTTAACTAATGCACTCTCATCATCATCTGGCTCATTAGCTTTTAGTGCAGCAATTAATACAAATACTGTTGCTAAGAAAACAGCATCTACTAGTTGAGATTTAATATTTTGTCTAGCAAGATCTATGAATTCAGCCTCAGTCATTTCAAGTGTTTTACCTGTATCAGCTTCGTATTCATTTTTCTTTTTCTCAAACATCCTAACTAAGTATTCAACTCCTTTTTCATTACCTGTCAAAGAATTGTACAACTTACCTAGTCCTGAAACAGGATTTGTAATACTAAATTCATCTGTTAACACTTTAAATACCATTCTTGTTCTTCCCCATTCATATGCATCAGACGCAGAATTATATTTTAAGTTACCCATACGTACATCAACAAGTCTAGGAATCCAGTTTTTGAATACCATGAATGATTTTCCATATACACTCATGTTAATCATTCTAACATCATCTTCAGATAAGTTACCTAATGCATCTTTAGATACTTGTTGAACTTTTCTTCTAAGTTCTACAACAGAATCAGATTTTTGATCTACTCCAGGGATTACAAATTTACCATCAATAACCTCACCAACTTTTAACACTCCTTTTTCTTCTACAAGTCTTTTCACTTCTTGATCAAACCTATCTTCATATGCTTTTCTATCTGCTACAGATCCTTTGTATTTCTCTTGATATTCAGGGAGAGTTCTTAGATATTCTCTAACATTAACCACTTTACCATCTTGTACAATTGAGTTTTTAAGGAATGCATAGAAGTTAGATGTTTGCACATTTAAATCTGTTTGTCTCATCAAGATCATTAAGAAATCTTGTATACTCTCTTGTGTTAATCCATTCAATGAAAGTTTTTTAGCTATCTCTCTATTATAATTATCTGTTAATGGTAAGAAGTACTCTAAGGCACCAATCATTTTCTTTTGATCTGTACCACCAAACTTATTCATAAATATCATCATCTCTGCAGCTAAGTAATCTTTCTTAGTAAAATACTTACCTGAGTTGATTAATGATTGAGCATTACCACCAAAGAAGTTGGAAGATGCAGATAATAAATTAAGTCCTAATGTTGTTATTTGAAAAGTGTTATTTAACTGGTTGATAAATTTATTTACACTTAACTGTCTATCAGACAATCCTTCTGGAAATACATTTACACCAAGTTTTTTATTTAATGTTTCTCCCCAGTTTCCTAGTTTAAATAAAAGCTGATCAAACATCTGACTATCTACAAACTTCTGTCCATAGATAATTGCTTTCATCATATCTTCTACAAGTTGAGAATTATCTCCTTTGGTTTCTGAATATTGTAACACTCCATCTTTGTAAACTGTTTTACCAAACATAGAAGTGGATATAGATTTTTTATTTTTCTCAACAGCAACAACAGCATTCACTTGATCTTCTATCTCACTTAAATATTTATATCTAATAGCTGCTTCATTATACATTGCCATAGTTCTAAATAAATCAGTAGATGTTTCTTGTTCTAAAGGTCTAGTGAAATATTTAGGTATCTTGTTAACCACTTTTCCTGTATCAGGATCTACTTCTCCGTATCCTATATCACCTTCATCTACAGATATATCAGTAAAGAACTGTTGACCTAATTTAATTTGACCTCCTGTAACAAGTTTCTCTACTAGATTCTTTCTTACAAATGGAAGAAATGTTCTAGCAAATTGTTTGCTAATATAACCAAGATCTGCATACTCATTGTTCTTTCTAATAATATAATCGTAGAAATCTTTAGCAGGAGCATTCTCTGGTTTATTTAACTCTTTCCATTCTTGAGAAGTCCATTTATCTTTCTTAGGAAACTTCTTCACCTCATCATAAATAAACCAACCTGCAGATGTAGTGGTGCTAGTATTATATAAGTTTCTAGCTCTATATATTTCTACCATCACTTCATTAGGAAGTTTACCATTAGATAATGCTTCTGCTTCTTCAGAAGTTAATAGTCTTGGTTTGTTTTTAATTCTTTCTATTTCATCTTCAAGTTTTTCTTTTAAATGTTCATTGTATGCAGCAACATCAATGTTCTCTCTAATCCAAGAACTGTCTCTATCATCAGGAGCATTCTTTAACTCTTCTTTAATTTTAGCTTTTACATCAGTGTAAAACTCTGGATTGTACTCATCTATAAGTTCATTAGAATCTTTCTTCTTAATAATATCAAAGTAGTTTTTATAAGATAATCCTTTTCTCTTAGCCCATGCTTCAAATTTATCTTTTAATTCGTCAAGAGTTTTACTTTCAGCTAATGTATCCATACCAGAATAAGCAAACGCTCTGTTGGCTTTTTTATACAAGAACTGAACAGCTTTACTTTGTAATGTAGCTGTAGAAGAAAACAATTTACTAAGTCCTTTAATTACCTTCTCGGGAGCTAAGAAATTATCTATATCTTCTCTCTTAGCAATTATATTCTCTGTGAATTCTTCTAAGATTGTTTCTAGTTCATTCTCTAAGTCTTTAGCATTCTCAGAAGTTCTTCTTAATTCTTTTTTAAGTTTCTCATCCTCTTCACTTTCTGTCAATAATCCTTTTAGTTCAGAATAAAGATCTGTATATATACTAACAGAAAACTGTGCATCAGCAATTTCTTTAGCAAAATCATTCACTTCTTTTTCACTTAATGATTTAGCATCTTGATCTTTGAAGTTGTTTTCATAGTTATTAATTAACTTATCAATTTGTTTGTTTAACAACTGAGCTTGTCTAACTAATGGTTGAATGTTTTCTTTAACTTTTAATTGTCTAATAGCATGGAATAATGAATTAAGTAATTCATCTTTGTTAAGTTTCTCAGATTCAACAACTTTCTTATCAGAAATCTTTTTGTATAGTTTATTAAGTTCTCCTAATAACTCATCTATCTTTCTCTTACCTGTCTTCTCACCTTTAAGTGGAACAGGAAGTAAGTAATCATCTTTAATATTCTTAACGTTTACATCTCCTATCTTAATGTTAAGTAACACTGGAAGAATGTTTTCTTTTGGATTACCTTTTGAATACAAAGCTTTGATAGGGATCATTCTTGTTTGTTTGAACTTCTCACCTTTTATACCATAAGCATTTTGTAAAATACCTTTATATTGTTCCATCTGCATATTCCATGCAGTGTTTTTATACCAAGGAACATCTGTATATTTATCTGTATCAAGATCCATAAACTTCCAGTCAAGAATATTTACATCACCCGATGGTGTAATAGCTAAGAAGTCTACAGTCCCAGCAATGTTTGCTTTAGGATTGTAGATAGTAGCTTCAGACATAAATCTAGTTCCTTTAGGAAAAGAGTTAAGACGATCTTGAAGATTCTTCTTCAATATGTTATACATCTCTCTATTGTTAGGATTGATTCTAGATTGGTATCCAGTATCATCTAATGGTGTATCTCTTAAGTATCCATTCTCATCTACGTATATACTTTGTATATATTCAAGATCAGCATGTCCTGCTGTACCTTTTTCAGCTTTTAAATCAAATACAGCTTTCTGATATTCTGTTTTATTTATATCTCCATCACGGAAGATTCTTTCATACCATTGAGCTATCTTATCAGAAACCCTAGGAATAGTTTTACCATTAATCTTATACCCACCTTCTTTAGGCTTCTCTATACTATCTGATACTTCTTTGATTCTGTTTATTACAGCTTCTTGAGGATCTAATTGTAAGAAGGCCATACCTTCTTGTTCATTAATATCTTCTGCAGTACCAATGATTTTACCAGTTAGAATGTCCATAGACACCTGATCAAATCCTGACTTAGTAAATATATTTTTTAAGAAGTCAACAATCTTGTCCCATAAGTTTTGAATCTTAGCAATATTCTCTGGTTTCTCTAAAGAACCTTCGTTATTCTTAATAATTGTCTCAGCTAACACTTTAGCAATAGCTTCTTCTTTAAGCATTATCACATTAGGCTTGCCATCTATTTGATACATAGGGTTTTGACCATATGTAGCAAACACTTCATTAAGGATGGCGTACTGATTAATCTCACTCATCAATTTCTTGTATAGAGCAGGATTAGTTTGCTTGATGATTGCTACAGCAAAGTGCATAGCTTCTTCAGGAAGAGACTGTGCTTCTTTACCTTCAACCACTTGTACAAGCTTTTGACTAAACAATGCAGCACCAGCAGCATCTTGTTTAATACCATCAATAATAACATTCTTCAAAGCTTTGGTATCTACACCAATACGTGTAAGGAAGTCATTAACCATTGCTAATGTTTTGGCAGAAGCAGTGGAAGGAATAGGGCCTTCGTTCAATTGATAGAATACACCCTTAGCATTATCTATCTGTTTGAATGCACTTTTATTAGGAATAGCTTTACCATCCTCTTCATAAAACAATTTACCTGTTGTTCCATACTTCTCTGTAGCAATAGCAGATAATTCATTATTGCTTTTTACAAATTTATTGTAATCAAGTATTTTAAGAAATTGATCTATAATACCACGAGTTCTCAACCAAGCTTTGGTTGAGGCCTCTGAGGTTTTAAACTTTTTCTTATCGTTGCAATTTGCCATGGTTTATTTATTAAAATGGTACACAAGAATCATCGTTATCTTCTTCTTTCCAAGAATCATCTTCTTGTTCGAACAAATCTAATTGTCCTGGTAAAGGTTTACGTGTTTTAGTTTTAGACTTCTCTTTAGGAAGTTTATCTTTTAAATCTCTCAACTCTTCTTTCAATCTAGCTAATTCACTAGATCCTGCAATTTCAGCAGCGTAGTTAGCTTTACTTCCTGAAGATAGTATATCAATTATAACATTTCTTACATCTTGTGTATCAATATTAGAATCTATTCCAAAGTTATCTTCCCATATATTATGAGCAGCTTGATCTACACTTAAGCCATTACCACTTAGTAAAGAAGGACTGATATCAAACTTAGTTCCTGTTTTCATACCTGTTTCTTTCTTAGCAGATATTGGAGTTATCTTAGGTAGATTGTTTAATACAATTGTCTCTAAGTGATTTTCAGAAAGTTCATCTTTCATTTGTTCTAACTCAGCTATTCTTTGTGTAAGATCGTTTATTTCAAATTGTAATCTTTCTTCTGGAGTGTATTCCACTGTTTCCTCAGATTCAGATACAGTTTGTTTTAATCTATTTAATTCTTGTTGTAAGAAAGCATATGTTTGAGGAGCTCTTGTAGGTAAGTTAGCTAATCCAATACCTATTTGAGGAACAACTACTTTATTATATTTACC
>Ga0181350_1000458_pt1 | contig 11911 bp, 6 predicted proteins | sample Su13VDMM110DCMD_FD_130105 | JGI IMG/M metagenome (GOLD analysis project Ga0181350, IMG submission 130105) | Freshwater viral communities from Lake Michigan, USA - Su13.VD.MM110.DCM.D | ecosystem: Environmental > Aquatic > Freshwater > Lake | place: USA: Michigan | collected 2013-07-16
GAGTCTGATGAAATGGGAACTATGCCCTTTACAAGAACATTAGAAGATTGGTCAAAGTTTGACATAAACGACAGAACAAAATTTGATGCTTCTATTAGTTCAGGATTGGCTATTATGGCTAATCAAAAGCATTTATATTTGCCCGAGAAAAAAGATTCAAAAATTATTGTTAACTTCGCAAGGTATTCGAATGAAGGAACAACAAGTCAAATAATTACATGAAAAACGTAGTAATAGATATAACATCGTCAGCCTTTCCGAGTCAGTTAGCTACTGATGCGGTTAAAGCTTCTCAACAATTTGGGTTACAAGTAGGTCAAGCTATTCAATATGAGTGGTTTAGGAAAGATGGAAGTAATTGTAGATATTATGGTCAATGGAAAGAGTTCCATAGATTAAGACTTTATGCAAGAGGCGAGCAGTCTGTTGCTAAATATAAGAATGAATTAGCTATTGATGGAGATTTGTCATATCTAAATTTAGATTGGACACCTGTTCCTGTGATACCAAAGTTTGTTGATATTATCGTAAATGGTATGTCAAATAGACTTTTTAAAGTTAAAGCATATTCTCAAGATGCAATGTCTCAAGCAAAAAGAAACAAGCATCAAGAGTTGGTAGAATCTCAAATGGTTAGTAAAGAAGCTTTAACTAAAATACAAGACTTGTCGGGTGCAAATCCATTTATAATGGACCCTAATAAGCTACCTAATAGTGATGAGGAATTGTCATTATACATGCAATTAAACTATAAGCCTGCTATTGAGATTGCCGAAGAAGAGGCTATCAATACTATGTTTGATGAAAACCATTACGATGAAGTTCGTAAAAGACTTGATTATGATGCTACAGTTCTTGGTATATCTATTGCTAAACACGAATTTCTTCAAGGAGCAGGAATTAAAATATCTTATGTTGACCCTGCGAATGTGGTTTATAGTTATACTGAAGATCCTTATTTCAGAGATTGTTTTTATTGGGGAGAGATTAAAACTTTACCGATAACAGAGTTGATGAAGATAGACCAAAGTTTGACTAAAGAGCAGTTGCAAGAAATAACTCAGTACAGTCAAGGTTGGTATGATTATTATAATGTTGCTCAATTTTATGAGAACAGTGTATTTTCAAGAGACACGTGTACGTTAATGTATTTCAATTATAAAACCACAAAGAAAGTAGTTTATAAAAAGAAAATGCTTGACAATGGCGGGTCTAGGCTTATCGAGAAAGATGATAGTTTTAATCCTCCAACAGAGATGATGGAAGAAGGGAACTTTGAGAAAATACAAAAGACTATTGACGTTTGGTATGAAGGTATTATGGTTATGGGAACCAATATATTATTGCAGTGGAAACTTTCTGAGAATATGGTAAGACCTAAATCAGCTACTCAACACGCTTTACCTAACTATGTAGCTTCAGCTCCTCGTATGTACAAAGGTGCTATTGAGTCTACAGTAAGAAGAATGATACCATTTGCTGACCTTATTCAAATTACTCACTTAAAACTTCAACAGGTAATTAATAGAGTTGTACCTGATGGTGTATTCATTGATGCTGATGGATTAAACGAAGTTGATTTAGGTACAGGTGCTGCTTATAATCCTGAGGATGCTTTGAGGCTATACTTCCAAACAGGTAGTGTTATTGGTAGAAGCTATACTCAAGATGGGGAGTTTAACAATGCAAGAGTTCCAATTACCCAATTAACATCGAACTCAGGATTGAGTAAGACTCAAATGCTTATAGGTAACTATAATCATTATATGGATATGATTAGAACGGTAACAGGATTGAATGAAGCGAGAGATGGTTCTACACCTGATCCTCACTCGTTAGTAGGGTTACAAAAACTTGCTGCTTTAAATTCAAATACTGCTACTCGTCATATTCTTGATGGTGGTTTATTTATATACCGTTCATTAGCAGAAGCATTGACATATAGAATTGCAGACATCTTAGAGTATTCTGACTTCAAAGATGAGTTTATAAATAAAATAGGAAGATACAATGTTTCTATCCTAAGTGAAATATCAGACCTTTATATTTATGACTTTGGTATATTTATAGAGATAGCTCCTGATGAAGAACAAAAAGCACAACTTGAAGCAAATATCCAAATGGCTTTATCTAAAGGAGATATTAATCTTGAAGATGCCATTGACATTCGTGAACTTAAGAATCTTAAACTTGCTAATCAATTATTAAAAATGAAGCGAGTTAAGAAACAAGAGCGTGAAGATCAAATTGAAATGCAAAAACAAGCCATGATTACACAACAGAATATTCAATCTCAACAAATGGCAGCTCAAACAGCAATGCAAAAAATGCAGGCTGAATTAGAGATGAAGATGAGATTGAAGCAAATGGAGACTGAGTATAACATTAAGACAATGCAGGTTGAGGCTGAATTGAAATCACACTTAATGGCAGAGGAGTTTCAATATAGTCAACAACTAAATGGCATACAAATAGAAACTTTAAACAAAAGAGAGAAAGAGCGTGAAGATGCTAAATCTAAAAGGATTAGCCAACAAAATACAGAGCAATCTAAACTTATAGATCAACGTAAGAACAACCTTCCTCCTTTGAGTTTTGAGTCAAACGAAGATAGCTTAGATGGCTTTGATTTAGCAGAATTTGAGCCTAGATAAAAGATAAACAAAAATGTTTATATTTGTAAAAATTAAATCAAATCAAAATGGAATTAAAAGTTAGATTATTAGATGGTACAGAAGAAAAAGGAGTTGCACAAGTAGAACAAGAGTTACTTGATAAACATGAGCAACAATTTGAAGAACCTGTACAAGATATTGTACAGAATGACGTACAATCACAGGATGATATACAAGATATTGTACAACAACCTGAATTAGATGAACAACAAGTTCTTTCATATATTGAAAAAAGATACAATAAGCAGATAAACTCTCTTGATGAGTTAACGGCTCAAAGACAAGAGACTGAGGCTTTGCCTGAAGATGTTGCTGCTTATATGAAATACAAAAAGGAAACAGGAAGAGGTTTTGAGGATTTCTTAAGTCTTAAAAAAGACTATGATTCGATGGACCCTGAGAGTTTACTTAAAAATTATTTATCAGTAACTCAAGAAGGACTTGATGCTGATGATATTGACTCTTTAATGGATGACTATCGATATGATGAAGATATTGATGATGAATCACATATTAAGAGAGTTAAGATTACAACAAAAAAGGCTATTGCTGAGGCAAGAAAATTTTTTAACACTCAAAAAGAAAAATACAAAGTGCCACTTGAGTCAAGTGCCCCACTTGTTTCTGATGAGGAAAAAGAAGTTTACGAAAGCTATAAGCAATATACCAAGCAAGCGAAGACTATTGAAGAAGAGAATGAAAGAAAGAGAGGTTGGTTTAATCAAAAAACTGACGAAGTTTTTAACGGAGAGTTCAAAGGTTTTGAGTTCAATGTTGATGATAAAAAAATCACTTTCAATCCGGGAGACGCTTCTGATCTTAAAAAAGTCCAATCTAATCCTGCAAACTTTATTAATAAGTTTTTGGATGAACAAGGGTTAATTAAAGATGCAGTTGGTTATCATAAGTCATTAGCAATTGCTATGAATCCTGAGAAGTTTGCTAAGTTCTTTTATGAGCAAGGCAAATCAGATGCAACTGAGGGAACAATGAAAGGCATTAAGAATATAAACATGTCTGAACGTAAAGCTCCTGAGGTTATCAAAACGATGGATGGAATGCAGGTAAAAGCGGTAAATCCTGATTCGGGTAAAAGCCTAAAAATCCGTAGTATAAAAAGAGTATAAAATTTAAAAAAAGTAAAAAATGGCAAGTGCATTATTAAGTACGCCTACTTTTGCATTACAACCGGCAGCGGAGCAAGTAGCGTTATCGACAAACTATATTACTAACTTCAACTTTTTGAATCAGTATCTTCCTGATACTTACGAAAAAGAATTTGAGCGTTATGGTAATAGAACCATCGCATCATTCTTAAGAATGGTAGGTGCAGAGATGCCTTCTAACTCTGACCAAATCAAATGGGCAGAACAAGGTCGTCTTCACATTAAGTACACTAACTGTACTTCAAATGCAGCAATTAACACAGGTACAGCTACTTTCACAGTTGCTGATGCAGGTGTTACTTACGTTGCTATCAGAATTGGACAAACTGTAATGATTCAGAATAACACTTCAGGTGTTTTCAACAAAGCAATCGTTACTGCTGTTCCTACAGCAACTACTTTCACAGTAGCTTACTATGAGGCAACAGGACAAGCATTTGCTGTGTCTACTGCTTGTACTGTATTCATTTATGGTTCTGAGTTCAAAAAAGGAACTAACGGAATGGTTGGTTCTTTGGAAGCAGAAGATTCAATCTTCTCTAACAAGCCTATTATCATTAAAGATAAATATGCTGTTAATGGTTCAGACATGGCTCAAATCGGATGGGTTGAGGTTACTACTGAAAATGGTGCTACAGGTTACTTGTGGTATTTGAAATCAGAGCACGAAACTCGTTTACGTTTCGAGGATTACTTAGAAACTGCTATGATTGAAGCTGTTCCTGCTGAAGCAGGTTCAGGAGCATTATCTGCTTTAGGTGGTGTTGCCGGAGGTTCTGAAGGAGTTTTCTATGTTGTAAACAACAGAGGAAATGTTTGGGGTGGTGGTACGCCAACTTCACTTAGTGATTGGGATACTATTGTTTCTCGTTTAGACAAACAAGGAGCTATCGAAGAAAATGTAGTGTTTGTTAACCGTGGATTGTCTTTCGACATCGACAATATGTTAGCTACATTGAATGGTTTTAATGGAGGATCTCCTGCAGCAGCTGCATCTTACGGTTTATTCGACAATGATACTGATATGGCTTTGAACTTAGGATTCACAGGATTCCGTAGAGGTTACGATTTCTACAAATCTGATTGGAAATACCTAAACGATCCTACAATGAGAGGTGGTTTAAATGCTACAGCAGGTACTGCTACAGGTACAATCACAGGTCTTTTAGTTCCTGCAGGTTCTACTTCAGTATATGACCAAATCATGGGTAAAAACGCTAAGAGACCATTCTTACACGTTAGATACCGTGCTTCAGAAGCTGAGGATAGAAGATACAAAACTTGGATCACAGGTTCTGCCGGAGGTGCTCAAAACTCAGATCTTGACGCAATGGAGGTTAACTTCTTGTCTGAAAGATGTGTATGTACTTTAGGTGCAAATAACTTTGTATTATTCCGTTACGGTTAATATATAGTATAGGGGTGCGGTGATAATCACCGCATCCTTTTTTTTATAAATTTTAAATCAAATTAAATTATTATGGCAGCAACACCATCAGTAGATAAAGTCTACAAGTTAAAAATAGGCAATCCGCTATCTTATACGTTAGCATCAAGAAATCATCCACGTTTTCCTTTAATGTGGTTTGATGAAAAAAAACAACAGAATAGACCGCTTAGATATGCGGTGAATCAAAAATCTCCTTTTGAGGATGAGCAAGATGGAAACGCAATTATAGAACCAATCGTTTTTGAAGATGGGTTTCTTAGCGTTCAAAGAACAAATCCTGTACTTCAAGAATTTCTACATTATCATCCGTTAAATGGGATAATCTTTTCTGAGATAGATAAAGAAAGAGAAGCATCTGAAGAAGTTGAAGATTTGAATATAGAGGTAGATGCTTTAATAGAAGCAAGAAGATTGACTCTTGAGCAAATTGAAACTCTTACTAGAGTTATGTTTGGCAAAGACCCATCAACTATCTCAACAGCAGAATTAAAAAGAGACATATTAGTGTTTGCTAAAAATGACCCAAGAGGTTTCTTGATGACATTGAATGATCCTGAACTACAGTTTCAAGCTAAAGTTCGTTTGTTCTTTGAAGAAAAGTTATTAGCATTACGCAACAATGATAAAGAGGTATGGTTTAACACACCTACTAATAAAAAGAAAATGCTATCTGTACCATACGGAGAAGATCCTTATGAAATGGCAGGACACTTCTTATCAAGTGATGAAGGAATTGATTCACTTAAAATGTTAGAAGCCAATATAGCGTAATAATATATTTTTGATTATTTGAAAATTAGCACAGATTTATTTCTGTGCTTTTTTTTATTATATTTGTAAAAAGATTTAATATGATAAACGAAGTTAGAAACGCAGTACTATCTATAGCGAATAAAAATAACTACGGATACATCTCTCCATCAGATTTCAATTTGTTTGCTGCAAATGCGCAAATGGAGATATATGAAGAATACTATAGTAGTTATAATAAAACTATAAATGCAGAGAATCAACGTGCATCAGGTACTGATTACGCAGACATTGAGAGTCCTATAGCTGAAACATTAGAGACATTTTTAGTTACAGATTTCTTATCTAATATTGGAGGCCATATATTTTCTGTTCCTACTCTTACTACTGTTGGCAATGATTCTTACTACATATTAAAAATTTTATGTTATTCAAATCTTGTAACTTCAGGAACTAACACATCGGTAGTAGTAAATCAACTTAATGACTCTACTGCTACTTTTATTGCAGATGGTATAGGTACAGACTATATTGTTGTAAATTTAGATACAAATAAAGTTGCTACAGTTGTAAGTGTTACTTCTGCTACTTCTATGATATTGAGTAAAGATATATTTCTTGCATCAGGTAATGATTATAAGATATTTTCTCCTGCAGTTAAAGAAGCAGACAAAATAAGTGTTGGTAAGATAACTATGCTTAACGCATCAAACTTAACAGCTCCAAATGATATTTTCCCTTCATACACACTTGAAGGTCAAAACATTAAAATATACCCTAATACTATTGATACATTAGGTCAAGTTCAAGCAGTTTACTTTAGATTCCCTAAAACACCTAAATGGACATATATTACATTGGTAAGCGGAGATCCGGCATTTGACCAATCGCAACCTGATTATCAAGACTTTGAGTTGCCAAATGAAGATGGTTACAAGTTAGTTACAAAGATACTTGAGTATTGTGGTATGAGTATTAGAGAGACAGAGCTTACTCAATTTGGTATGGCTCAACAACAACACGAACAGCCTACATTTAGTATGCAACAATAATAATAAAAATAAAAAGATATGGCATATTTATCACAATATGAATATTATGAAAATAATGGTAATACACCTCAAGATGCAAATTGGGGTTCATATCAATATGTTAAATTAGAAGATATAGTAAACAACTTCTTATTGATGCATACAGGGAACCACTCCTTGATAAATAATGAAGAAAGGTATAAAGTTATATTTCATGCAAAAAGAGCCATACAGGAGCTTAATTACGATGCATTTAAGGAGATAAAGATATTAGAGTTAAGTGTAGCTGATTCTTTAAGATATGTACTTCCTGATGACTATGTTAATTGGGTTCGTATATCATTATATAAAGATGGTTACTTAAGACCATTAACCGAGAACATACAAGCTATTTCGTCTAATGCATATTTGCAAGACCAACAGGGTAATATTTTGTTTGACCAAAACGGTAATATTCTTAGACCACAGTACTCTGATATTGATTACGATAGACTAATGGGATTAAAGAAAAGTATTTACCTTAATCAAGGAAATCAATTCCACGGTCAATCAGGATGGTGTATGGATGGGATATGGTATTTTGATTATGGAATTGGAGCTGCGTTTGGATTAAACACAGAGACTGCAAATTTTAATCCTACTTTTAAAATAGATAAAAAAGCAGGAGTTATTAATTTTGACTCTACTATGGCAGGAGAACTATGCATCCTTGAGTATGTATCAGATGGTATGGAGTCAGGAGATAATTCTTTAATAACTGTAAATAAGTTATTTGAACAATATATTTATGCTGCTATAAAATATGAGATATTAAATTCTAAATTTAATGTTCAACAATATGTTTTAGAAAGAGCAAAAAAAGATAGAAGAGCTTTATTAGCTAATGCAAAAATAAGAATCAGTAATATTCATCCGGGAAGACTCTTAATGAATTTAAGAGGAATGGATAAGATAATCAAGTAATATGGCAGATTTCACTAGAAATTTTATAGCAGGGAGAATGAATAAAATCGTTGACCAACGACTTCTTCCTGAAGGAGAGTATGTTGATGCTATGAATATTAGGATGGGTTCTACAGAGAACTCTGAGGTAGGTGTTATAACCAACACTAATGGAAATAGTTGGCTAACTAAATTAGCTTATACTGATGGAACTCCTTTAAGTATTAATGCTAAATGTATTGGTGCCATTCAAGATAGTGCAAGAGAAACAATATATTGGTTTGTTCATGATCCTACATTTACTGTTGGAGCTACAGATAAACTTGATTTAATTATGTCTCATAATGTATTAACTAATATAACAACATATCACGTTATTAGTATAGATGATGGGGGTGGTATAAATACAACTTTAAATTTTAATCCATCATATCTTATCACAGGTGTAAATATAATTGAAGATCTTTTGTTTTTTACTGATGATTATAATGCGCCACGATTTATAAACATAAAAAGAAACTACCCTAACCCGGTATCTAATATTGATGCTTTAAATCCTGAGTCTATTCTTGTTATAAAGAAACCGCCTGTTGAAGCTCCTATGGTGCAGCCTATAGCAACAAGTGGCCAAGAGAATTATTTAGAGACAAGATTTATTTGCTTTGCTTATAGATACAGATATATAGATGGAGAGTATTCTGCTACATCTCAATGGTCTGCTCCTGCATTTATTCCAAATCAATTTAGCTTTACTATTAGTAGTGTTTTAAATGAAGGTATGACTAATTTTTGTAACGCAGCAATAGTTAATTATAATACAAGAGGACCTTTAGTTGTTGGGATTGATTTGTTATTCAAGCAATCAGAGAATAATATAATTAAGATTATACAAAAAATTGATAAAGCAGAGGCAGGTTTTGGAGATTACCAAACTCAACAATTTACTTTTAATAATAGTAAGATATTTACAATATTAACAGAAGCAGAAATATTAAGACTTTACGATAACGTGCCTCGTTTTGCTAAAGCTCAAACTATTATGGGTAATAGATTGATGTATGGTAACTATGTTGAAGGATATAATTTGATTGATAAAAATGGCGTTCCTTTAAGACTTGAATATTCTACTAATTTAATTTCTTTACCTATAGGAAACAGTGTTCTTTTAGACGACACGGCAAATGGAATATATAACATAGACCCTTCTGAAATAAATAATCCTATTAATAACTCAATAGTAACATTTGATTTAGCAGGTAAAGACTTGGTTGAAGGTTCTTCAATAAATTTAGATATAACAATATCACATTCTTCTTTTTCAGGGACAGTTACATTTCCTGATACAGTAACTAATAATGTAGATTATAGCTTTAGTTTTTTATTAACTACAAGTTATGATTCTGTTTATGAATTAGCCACAAGTGCTGAGTTTGAAAACGCAGTAGGTACTGTTGCAAATATTTTACCTGTATCAACTAATACACCGGGAGTAGACACTTCTTGTAACGGAAGTACTTTTACAGATGCTTTCAATTGCGAATTACCTCAAAATTTAGGAACTTCGCCTAATGTTTTTTTTAAATACGGCAGTGGTATAGATGCGATATCAGAACCTATTAAAATAATAACAAGTCCTGCAAGTACTGTAATTGGTTTTCAGTTTCCTGCCATGGAATATGTAGATGATATTGATGCTCCTACAAAAAAAGTTTATGAGTATTATCAAGTAATTTATGCGCAAGCTATATTCCAAGAAATTGCAAATCCTAGAAGCCTTCATAGCAATAGAGGATACGAGATAGGTATTGTATATATGGATGAGTTCAATAGGTCTACAACTGCATTGGTGAGTCCTTTTAATGCAGAATATGTTCCTTGCGGGTATTCTACAAATAAAAATAGTATTCAAGTTACTATACCTAGTGGTTTACCGGCTACACAAAGAGCACCTGCTTGGGCAACAAGATATAAGTTTGTTATTAAACCTGATGTTCAAGGATATGAGACTGTATATAGCAATATATTTTTTGTAGATCCTGAGACTAATGAAGGTTGGCTTTTGTTAGAAGGAGAGAATATGCAAAAGGTTGAGAATGGGGATAGATTGATTATTAAGGCAGATAGTACAGGTCCAACTTTTAATTGTGTATACACTACTGTGCTTGAGAAAACAGCACAATCATCAGGTTTTCTTGAAATACCAACAGAATCAGATCCTGATGTAAATGTAAAAATTCCTGCAGGATTATATATAAAAGTATTTCCTAATAATTTTGATTTAACTCAAGAACAAAATGCAATAATAGCTCCGGGTAAAATTAGAAATTTTGCAAGTGGTGGAGACCATCTTCAAATGGCTTATCCAATGAACATAGAAGGAACAGACCCTGCAAATCCTACTTGGACTTATGTAGACTATAGCATACCTGCGGGAAGTAAAATACAATGGTATACAGATTGGAATAGACAAGGAACTCCTAGTAATTGTTCACCTAGAGGATATAATTTAGAAAAATTATATACTGTTAATTCAGATTATGACAACATGTACGAGTGGTTTATTGGAGACAATATTAAGTTAACAATAAATTCAGGAACAGATAAAGGAGATAATGAAACAAATGTATTTATACCGGGGTATAATAGAAAATTAAGTGATGACCTTTTGGGGACAGTAACTTCATTAGACACTAATAAACTTATTAACAGCACTGCCCAATTTATAACAGATGGTGTTGTTCCGGGTGTATTAGTTTCAGGGCCGGGTTCAAATAGACGAGTCTTGAATGTTATAAGTGAAACAGAACTAGAATTAAGTGGTGTTATGTTTTCGGCTATAGGTCAGGCATATAGGTTAATATGGACTAATGGCGATATAAATTTTTGGAGATTTTACAGAGACCCTGTTACAAATGAACTGCAGATTTGGTTTACTAGTACATTTAGTTGTAGAGGGACTAATTACAGACGATCTCGTAGAATTTATATTACTGCCGACATACAAGTATTTAGATCTGAAAATGTTGTAATATTTGAAACAGAACCTTCTGATGCTTTGCCTGACGTATTTTTTGAAAACGAATTGTCATTTGAAATAGATGCTGATGGTAATCACATGGGTAACATTCAAGACCAAGATATAGCAGGCGGTATTCCTGCAATTGTAGACACTCAGTTCTTTAACTGCTTTGCTTTTGGTAATGGAGTTGAGAGCTATAAAATTAGAGACTCTATAGTAGGTAAGCCTTTTAATTTTGGAGAAAGAGTAACTACTGTTGCTGCTCAAGATTACAAAGCTGCCGATAGGTTCTCTGATATTACTTATAGTGGTATTTATAATGGAGAAAGCAATATAAATAAACTAAACGAATTTAATGCAGGGTTATCTAACTTTAAAAATTGTGAAGCATCGTTTGGAGAGATATCTTTATTAGATGGAAGAAATACAGATGTTCTTACTTTGCAAGAGGATAAAATATCTTACGTTTTAGCAGAGAAAAACTTATTATCGGATGCAAGTGCCGGAGGTATAATTACAGCCACTCCTGAGGTTTTAGGAACGCAAATAGCACGTACTGAGAAGTACGGAATAAGTTTTAATCCTGAGAGTTATATTCAATGGGGATTTGATAGATATTTTACAGATGTAAAACGTGGAGCTGTTATTCAATTAAAAGGAGGAGATTCTCAAAACGAACAATTAGTTGTAGTATCTGAAGCCAATATGAGAACATGGTTTAGAGATACGTTTAACGCTTCTTTTAACACTCAAAAGTTAGGTGGTTTCGATCCTTATATGAATGAATATGTTTTATCATCAAACGACAGATTATTGCCTGTAAATCCTCAGTGTTTAGCTTGTGGTGTATCTCAAACATTTACACTATCACTTGCTCC
>Ga0181350_1000459_pt1 | contig 11911 bp, 33 predicted proteins | sample Su13VDMM110DCMD_FD_130105 | JGI IMG/M metagenome (GOLD analysis project Ga0181350, IMG submission 130105) | Freshwater viral communities from Lake Michigan, USA - Su13.VD.MM110.DCM.D | ecosystem: Environmental > Aquatic > Freshwater > Lake | place: USA: Michigan | collected 2013-07-16
AGAGAAAACAAAAAACTTCTTGGTTACCAAATTACACAAAAAGATGGGTAAAAAGAAAAAGGAGGTAGTTCAAGTAGATGAAACACCGGTTTTAACTCTTAGAGATAAGTTAAAGGAAATGGGAAAATTATAAAAAATAAGTTAAGATGATTATAGATTACACTAGTGAAGAAATGATTTCAGCCAAATATCAATATAACGGTGTGACTGAAGATGGTAGAAAATTTGTTTTAAACGCTGATTGGAATAGCTGGGATGATTATACAGCTGAAGATATTGAGTGGCAACAAGGTGCTACAGGAACATATGAAGAAGAATGTGAGATAATGGAAGAATATCAAGAACAAATGAATGGTTAATAAATCAAAAAAAATAAAATTATGTCAAATATTTCAATTTTAATTTATTGTATTGTGATTAATTACATTATATTCACCGCAAGTTGTATTATAATGTGTTATGATAGAAAAAGGGAGGACTTTTGGATGAAACTTGCGGTCGTCAGTTTAATTTCCATGATTATAACCTCATTAATTGGAATTATAGTAGTTTAGGAAATATCCCCAATATTAATTTATGTTGGGGATTTGTTTTTATGTTAAAAATTACTTACTTTTGTAAAAAACAAAAACTTATGAAAAAGATTTATTTATTGTTATTATTGCTTTTCGCATTTTCTATGTCGGGTCAAAAGAAGACTTATAAAAAACCTATTAAACTTGAGGTTGGTGGCGTTAAAATATCTTATGATAAGATAAAACATGTGATGACTATTGATATTCCGGAGGGGGTTGTATTAACGAATGATTATGATAGGGAGACCAGTGTTCGGTTAAACAATGAGTTTGTTTTGGACTTGGTTATCAATGGTGAGACTACAACGAGTAATGATGATTTTTTTATGATTAAAGGAGCTCAACAGGGTTATAGTTCTCATTATTATAAACTTAAACCTTATGGTTGTAAGGAGATTATTCGGAATCGTAAGTGGGAGATTTATAATATTCAACCTGGTGAATATGTGTTACAGGTTGCGGATGTATGTTATGGGAAACAATATTCAAATATAAAAACTGGTTCTTTAATAATTCAATAAATATTAGATTATGAAAGCAAAGATAACATTAGGGAAGGCAATTAAAATTGAGGTTAAAGATTCGGTGTCGTCATCGTATGATTCTGTGCGGGTTATATTATATGAAAAATTAGATAAGGCAGTAAGTGCTCGGATATATAATTCAATAAATCATTTACAAAAAGAATCGGAGGTTTATCAGATGTATTACGCAATATGGTTGTCAATTAGACGCAAATTATGAAAACAAAGTTGATATTGGGGAAACCGGTTAAGAGTTCAGTGAGTACTTCAGTGGCGACTTCAGTACATAGTCCAATGTATAGTTCAGTGAGGAGTTCAGTGTATAGTCCAGTGTGGAGTTCAGTTAATAATTCAATGATATTGAGAATGAGAATAAGATTATGAAAACAAAGGTAGACTTGGGGGAATCGGTTAAGTGTAAAGTGTATGATTCAGTACTTAGTTCAGTGAGGAGTTCAGTGAATAGTTCAGTGTATGGTTCAGTTAGTAGTTCAGTGTATGATTCAGTGGGGAGTTCAGTGTATAGTTCAGTTAGGAATCCAACAAACATTAGATTATGAAAACAAAGATAGAATTAGGCGAATCAGTTAAGGATAAAGTGAGGAGTTCAGTGAGTAGTTCGGTGAGTAGTTCAGTGAGGAGTTCAGTGAGTAGTTCGGTGTATAGTTCAGTGAGTAGTTCAGTGGAGATTTCAGTGAGTAGTTCGGTGTATAGTTCAGTGAATAGTTCTGTGTATAATCCAGTGTATATTTCAGTGACTAATTCAATAAACATTAGATTATGAAAGAGGTTATATCCCCCAAGTTAGACCTGGGGAAACCAGTTAATGGTAATGTGGTTGAATCAGTTAAGAATTCGGTGTGGATTTTAACACATATTTCATTGTATCGTTCAGTGGATAGTTCAGTATACAATTCAGTGTTTAATTCGGTGTGGCGTTCAAGTTTTATATTATGAAAACAAAGATAGAATTAGGCGAACCTGTTGAAGATAAGATTTTCCAAATAGTTACTGAAGTGATTAGTAAAAAAAGTTATGACTTGTTAATCAGGGGAGTTTCATCAAATATGTTAAAGGGTGTTTCAGATGGGGTATATGATTACGCCTATAATTCAATATTACCTTCATTGAGTAGGGAAGTGTGGTTATTAGCGGTAACTAATTCAACAATAAAAAATTATGAAAACAAAGATTAAATTGGGGGAATCAGTTACAGGTAAAGTGAGTGATTCAGTGAATATTTCAGTAACTACTTCAGTTTGGATTTCAGCTAGTCGTTTAGTGAATAAACCAGTATGGAATTCAGTGAATAATTCAGTGTGGAGGTTACCAAACATTAGATTATGAAAAATTTAGGTAATTCAATTAAAGATAATGTTGGGGATTTAGTTAAAGTTTCAGTTTGGCGTTCAACGAGTGAATTAATTAATGATTCAACAGGTGGTTTAACAATCCTTTCAACTTGGAAAACAACAGGTCTATCATTACGAGATTCAGTTAGTAATTCAATTTATAACCAATTAAGAGTTCTTCAAGATGAAAATTAAAAAATTAGGAAAACCTGTTAAGCGTAAGTTGTTTAGTTCGGTAAATAATTTAATTTATTATTCAATAGGTGTTAAGCTCTATAAAGATAAAACTAGTAATATCTGGGATTTTGGTTACGAGTCAGTAAGAAAACCAATTGATAATTCAATAAATTTTAGATTATGAAAACAAAGGTAGAATTGGGAAAATCAGTTAAGGGTAAAGTAAGTAGTTCATTGTATGGTTCAGTGAGTAGTTCAGTGAGTAGTTCAGTAGATGATTTAGTGATGCGTTCAGTGATTAGTTCAGTGAAGAGTTCAGTGAGTAGTTCAGTTTGGCGTTCAGTTGATGATTTAGTGTGGTGTTCAGTATGGTGTTCAGTGAATATTTCATTTACGAATACAATATATTAGATTATGAAAACAAAGGTAGACCTGGGGGAATCCGTTAGGAATAAAGTTAAGAATTTAGTTTGTAGTTCAATCAATCAGTCCATGAATATTTCATTTACAAGTACAAAATATTATTTAGTGGATAGGTCAGTATATACTTCACTGAAATGGTCAGTGAATGATTTGGTATGGTTCTCAGTGTATGAAATTATTTGTGATTCAATAGAAGATAATTTATGAAAACAAAGGTAATATTAGGAAAATCAGTTAACGATAAAGTAAGTAGGTCAGTGGATAGGTCAGTGTGGGGTTCAGTGATTAATTCAGTGGATAGTTCATTGGACAGTTCAGTGTATAGTTCAGTGTATTGGTCAGTGTATAGTTCAGTGAGGAGTTCAGTGACTAATTCAATAAAGGATAGATTATGAAAACAAAGGTAATATTAGGAAAATCAGTTAAGAATGAGGTTAAAGAATTATTGTGTTGTAATGTGAATTTATTTTATTTTTCAGTGGGAAAATTTGTGTATGATTTAGCTAGTGATAAAGTAAAAAATCCGGTGTACAGAACAAGCAATATAATATGGAGGTCGGTTCGTGACTCAACTATTCAATTTAATAAAAAATAGACTATGAAATTGGGAAAATCAGTTAATTATGATGTGATTAAAGCGGTTGATGAAGAAATATTTGATGTGGTTAAAGAATTGATTCATAACTCATTGGATAATAGTTTAGTATGGCATTCAGTATTTTATTCAGTGTGGGATGGGTTGAATGTTTCATTATTATCACCGATATTTGACCCAATAGAGGATAACTTATGGTAAGAAAATTAATATTGGGTAAATCAGTTAGTTATAGAGTTACTAATTCAATAGGTGATTCAATCTGGAGTATTAATTATGGGTCCATTAACCAGTTAGTGGATAGTTCAATTATATTTTCAATAAAAGGTTCAACGGAGGAAATATTAGATGATTTAGTATTTGGTTTGGTGAGTAGTACAATTAATAGTTCAATAAATAATAGATTATGAGAACAAAATTAATATTGGGTAATTTAGTGGGAACCGAATTAAACAGGTCAATATGGGAATCAGTTAGAGTTTCAATTGAGATGAAGGTAGGTGTTTCAGTTTGGGAAACAATAAACCAGTCAGTATATGAACCAATACAGGAAATAGTAAATGATTCAATCAACAACCAACTATATTGGTTAATAAAAAGTAAAGTATAACTACGGGATATAACAATTTCTTAACTTAATATAATATAATTTTTATCTATTTATGTATATGGAGATGAAATTATCAATTATTATACCTTGTAAAAATGAAGAAAAATATATAGGTAAATTATTAAATTCTTTATTACAACAAAATTTACCTCAAAATGTTGAGATAATAATAGCTGACGCTAACTCAACTGATAACACTATAAAAATTATAAACTCTTATTTAGATTTACTACCTAACTTAAAAATTATTCCAGGTGGTTTGCCATCAGTTGGTAGAAATTTAGGTGCTAAAGAATCAAAAGGTGAAATATTATTATTCATTGATTCGGATGTTTATTTTAAACGAGAAAATATAATCGTAAAATCTTTAGATACATTCAAGAAAAATAAAGCGGAGATATTAGGTTGTTTCTTAAATATTGAGAATAATCTTAAAGTGAAAATGGTGTATAAAATCTGTAATCTTATATTCTATTTATCAAAATTTGATAAACCATTTGTTGTTGGGTCATATATGATGATTAACAAAGATGTTTTCTTTAATTTAGGTGGTTTTGATGAAGAGTTGATGCACTGCGAAGATTACTTTTTAAGTAAAAAAGTTAATCCATCCAAATATACTATAATAAATGAATATGTTTATACTGATGATAGGAGATTTATAAAATTAGGTATGTTAGGTATGATAAAATATTTTATTAAAAACATAGTTGAAAAAAACAATAAAGATTATTTTAAACAAGATGTTGGATATTGGTTATGAATTATAAAACAGTTATTATTTCAGATTTACATTTAGGTTCAACATATTCCAGGTCGGAAGATATCGCTAATTTTTTAGATAAAATTAAATGTGAGACCCTCATATTAAATGGTGATATTATTGATGGTTGGGCGTTAAAAAGAGGAAACGCTTGGACGCAGGAACATATGAAATGCGTTAGAAAACTTATGAAGAAATCTTATAAAACCAAAATCTATTGGGTTAGAGGTAATCATGATGATTTCTTACATGATTTTATACCATTAAATTTAGGTAATATTAGTCTTGTTGAAAATATGGACTTATACGGGTTAAATGGTAAAAAATATTTAGTTTTACATGGTGATATCTTTGATGTATTTGTAAATAAAATGAAATGGTTAGCGAAAATTGGTTCCGTTGGTTATGATTTTACACTTTGGTTGAATAAATGGTATAACAAATATAGAGCTTTTAGAGGTAAGGAGTATTTTTCATTATCTAAAAAAATAAAAGATTCAGTTAAGAGTGCGACCAACTTTATTGGGGATTTTGAGGACCATATGGTTAGTCATTCAAGGTCATTAAACTATGATGGTGTTATATGTGGTCATATTCATAAAGCTGAGATTAGAGAAATAAATGGTATTGAGTATATGAATTCTGGTGATTGGGTTGAATCAAAAACCGCTTTAGTTGAATCTTATACAGGTGAATGGAGTTTGTTATATTATTAATAACTCTAACATAACAAAATAATTAATTCCTTACTTATTAAAAAAGGTGAGGATTTGTTTTTTTATAACATTTTTTTTATTATATTTACTCATCTATTAATCTTAAAACATAAAAAACAATGAAAAGAGTTATATTATTTTCTTCAACCTTATTTATTCTAACCGCATTAGTCGGAATCGTAATGACCTTAATCTTTGTTATAGCTCCAATTCCGCCGGAAGGATTATACGCTCAAATTCTAAAGTTTGATTTTATACTATCATTTGCATTTGCAATAATTATGATACTATGTGGCGCGTTTAACGAACTTATGGAAAAGTTAAACGAATAATAAAACTTCCTCACTTATTAAAAAAAGGTGGGGAATTATTTTTTTATGTTGATTAATAATCTATCTTTGTAAAAAATAAATTAGTTATGTGGTACAAATTAGATAAAGAGAATAATCCAGTAATCTGTGTTGGTATGGCTGATTATGCGGAGTGGTTAGAAAATAACAAGAACCAAAAAGTTGTTAAACAAGAAAATATTGATGATATTTTAGTTTCAACCGTATTTTTAGGTCTTGACCATTCATTTAATACTCCATGGATTAACCCAATACTATGGGAAACTATGATATTCGGTGGAGAATTTGACCAATATCAAGACAGATATTCTTCTTATGAGGATGCCTTGAAAGGACATGAAAAAGCGATGAAGTTAGTTAGTAAAAATACTGAAATAAAATAAGTTATGGAAAATCAATTTGTTGGTTATAATGAAGCAAAACAATTAAGTGAGTTAGGTTTCAGTGAACAATGTTTTGCTGGTTACTTAAAAAAAGAAAAAACTCTTTGGATTGGATATGTTAGTTCCCAGGGTGGGGAACAATTCAACAGAGAGTACCATATCTTAGCTCCAACATATTATCAAGCGGTAAAGTTCATCCGGGATAAATACAATTTATGTTACGCAATTGACCCCTACGATGATGGGACTTATGATTACACCATCTTCAACCCTTACATTACAGATGAGGAAGATTTTGAGGAAGGACCCTACAAAACCTACGAAGAAGCGGAACAGGCTTGTTTAGTCAAGTTGATAGTTATCAGCAAAGGACTGAAAAAATAATAAATAAATTCCTCACTTATTAAAATAAAGGTGGGGAATTATTTTTTTATATGGATTATTAATCTATCTTTGTAAAAAGAAATTTAGTTAAACTTGTATTAGTTATGAAAAATGTATTTGTATTACCGACAGATAAACCGAGTAGAGTTTACTTAATAAAATCTAACAACAGATTAGGTCTTACTTCTACCAATCCAGAATATATGGAAAACTTTGGTAGTGGGACGCAAAATCAACACATCTTTATTACATCTGATGAAGAGATTAATGAAGGAGATTGGGTTTATTCAGAGCAATATAAAAAAATATTGCAAATTAAGTTACCAAGTAATAAGTATTTTTATAAAAAAATCATCCTAACAACAGACCAAAACTTAATCAAAGATGGTGTACAAGCTATTGATGATGAGTTTTTAGAATGGTTTGTTAAGAATCCAAGTTGTGAGTATGTTGAGGTGTCAGAAGATTATTTTAAGCCAAGTAATATGGTTTATGGTCATGATACGGAGCCTTACAAAATCATCATTCCAAAAGAAGAACAAAAACAACATATCATTGATATGATGAAATCAGATGAAGAATTGGGATTATATGATGAAACAGAACACTTGTTATCAACTCAAGCAAATAAAGAAAGGTTGTTAGAGGATGTGAAACAAGAAACGCAAAGAATGTATAGTGAGGAAGAAGTTATTGATTTACTACAAGAAATGAATGATTATCCAACAATATTTGAAGGTAGAATTGATATTAAAGAATGGTTTGAACAATTTAAAAAGAAATAATATTATGGACTTTAGAACAGAACTAGCAAAATGGGGTTATAATAAAGGTAACTCAATTGATGTTGATATATTGGTTAATGAAATACTACCAAGTTTATTTTCTCAACAAGAAAAAAGTAATAATAAGGAAGAAGTTTGGACTATGTGTAATGAACTGGGATATTATTTTATTGGTGGAGATACTTTTGATTTACAAGAGATAATTAAAGAAAAAAATAAGTTATGAAACAAACAGCAATTGAATTTTTAATGGATAAACTATTTGACCCAACATTTGACAATAAAAAGCAAATAGAATGGTTTGAACAAGCCAAAGAAATGGAAAAACAACAAATAATTGATGCTCATATAAAAGGTCATAACGCACCATCAAGTACAATTAAAAATTACGATGCGGAACAATACTACAACGAGCAATTTAATAAGAAATAAGCTATGAATAATACAGTTTATTTTCAACCACCAGGAATAAGACCACAATATTGTGAAGCTGGTATGATTTCAGTTACGGACCCTGATTATATATGGTATTATGATGAACCTTGTAAGATATTAATAAGTGATGTTAAGATTATACCAAAAGAGAATGTTATTTACGATAAGAAAAAAAGATTATATATTATTAAAGATAAATAAGTTATGGAATTATACATAGAAATATTAAAAGTTATTTTTTTTACTTTAACGGTATTGGCGATGGGACTTGTTGTTACAGGATTAATGATAATGTTAATTAAAGAATATAAAAACAAATAAGATTATGAAAAATATATTATCAATAATAGTGGGGTTATTATTTACACTTATTAGTTGTAATAATAGTAGTGGTAAGGGAGAAACCATAGTTAATAAAAGAACTATTACCTTTCCAGAAGAAAGTCGTGCTGGTTTTGATGATTGGGAAATAACTCAAGCTTCTGATGGTCACGATTATTTGAATAATAATAGTGGGAGTGGTTATGTATTAATCCACTACATAGAGTGTAACAAATGTAAAAAGAAATAAATGGAAAAGGAAATAATAAAACGAGGAAACGAAAGTGGTTATGAAACATTAATCATCCAGGGAAAATGGACCAGTTTGGAATTAACCTCGGTGGATAAAGATGGGGATATAGAGATTGAGTTAAACAATACCGACGAGAACATATCTCTATACCTTAATCAAAATGAGATAAAAGAGGTTATAGAGTTCTTACAGAAACAAATAATATCCCCAACCAATTAAAAAAAGGTGGGGATTTATTGTTTTATAAGGAATTAAGGTGTGTATTTGTCAAAAGAAATTATCATAATTAAAATTAATAACATATTTATATAAAAAAAATAAATGAAATTAATAGAACTATACAATCATTTGTCAGAATCCAAAGCTAGTGAAGCATTAGGATTAAATGTGTTAACAAAAGCCAATATAGTGGATGGTGAATCTATTATACAACAATTTGTTATCGGTGATAAATCACAGAAACAGAAGAATATACCTATTATGGGTTATCTATATGCTGGTGGGTATGATGATATTGGAAACATTATTAGTGTTGTTAATGAATATAATGATTTAGAGGTGATGAGAAGAGTTAAACCCGTTCAGTTAACGAAAAATGGTATTGTTATGGGTGATAAAAAATTCACTAATTTTATTGAGTTTTCTGAATACATTCATGGTGAGACTAACAAGTATGTAAAAAAACCAGAGGGTGGTTCAAATGTATCCAAGGATTTTAAACCTGAGAAAAAAACAATATGGAGTGGTAACGGTATAGATATATATGAGGGTGATAATGTTGGTAAATGTATTTCTTATACACAAGGTGGTTTGACTGGAAAAGCATATGGATTTTGTATTGGTCAGCCAGGAAACTCAATGTATAAATCGTATCGTGATGGTAAGGTATCTTCATTTTATTTTATTGTAGATAGAAATCGTTTTAAAGAAAACGAGGATGGTAGTGTTAATTTGGATGACCCATTGCACATTGTTGTTTTTGATAATACATCTCGTGGTATTGAATTAACTGATGCTAATAATAATACTGGAAGGATTGCTGAGTATGGTAAAGATGTAGATGGGTATGTTAAATATTTAAAGTCCAAGGGTGTTGAAGTTGAAAAAATGGTAAATAAACCTAAGACTGAACAAGAAAGAAAAGAAGATGAATTATTGGGTAGACAGAATACCAGTTTAGAGTGGTTTATGAGATTACCTATAGAATATAAATCAGGTTATATTGGTAGAGGTCATAGATTGACTGACGAACAATTTGACTATTTAATTGGTAGATAAAATGACAAATAAGGATTTAATATCACAATATGTTGATACTGGTATTGGTATATCAGAATATCAATTTAATAAGTTATCAAATAATGATAAGAAGACTTATTTAAGAAAAATGGAAATTTCCATTAAAAATGATTATAGAAATTTACAATATTATTATGGTGAATTATCAGAAGAAACTCAATTGGCTGTTGTTAAACAAAATGGTGGTACTATAGAATATATGGATAACCCAAGTAAAGAAGTTCAATTAGCTGCTGTTAAACAAGACGGTTTCGCTATAAGATTTATAGATAACCCAAGTGAACAACTTAAATTGGTTGCTGTTAAACGAAATGGTGGTGCTATAGTATATATAGATAATCCAAGTGAAGAAGTTCAATTTGCGGCTGTTAAAGAAAATGGTTTGTCTATAAAAGATATTAAAAATCCAAGTGAACAACTTCAGTTGTTTGCGGTTCAAATAAATGGTAATGTTATATACTTTATTAAAAATCCAAGTGATGAAGTTCAGTTGGAAGCTGTTAAACAAAATGGTAATGCTATACAATACATAGAAAATCCAAGTGAAAAAGTTCAGCTGGAAGCGGTTAAACAAAATAGTGATAATATACAATATATTAAAAATCCAAGTGATAGAGTTAAAGCATTACGTAAAGAATTATCTAATATTTTTAGTTGGTTTAAAAAGAAATAATAAAATTCTTACAGAAACAAATAATATCCCCAACCAATTAAAAAAAGGTGGGGATTTATTGTTTTTATCACTATTTGCGTTATATATTTGTAAAAAGGAATAAGTTATGGAAACATTAAAAATTATAGGAGGGGTTATTGTAGGGTTTATTATATTAATACATCTACTGAATATGCTTGTGGATAGTAATAGAAGAAAACAATTCAGACACTGGAGAATTGGTGATAAAATTCTATTATATAAGAATAATGCGGCCGCAAGAACATTGGAGAATTATCGTAAAGAATATGCTGAACTACTGGGATGGTCCACAGATTATTTATATCTTGATTGTGGTGATGGTATAACAAATCAAGTTAAGTGGAATGTAATGGAGGGGAATAAATCCGCAATATGGAGAAAGAACTTTGATGATGCGAAGAAAGAGATGGGTATTAATCCCGCGTTTCCGTATGACGCTATGAGCCTTCCGGAATATTCAAATGATGATTTTCTTATTCCAATTGGGGAGAAGTTTCAAGGTAAGGATATTAGTTTAATGACCGAGACGGAGTGTCAAGTTTATTTAAAGATTGCGATTGATAATGATGATTATTCCACCGCGGAGTTAATAAGAAAGAGATTAGAGAATTTTAGATAAGGGGCTGGGAATAACCTCGTGATAACGACCCGGACCATACGAGAGATAATAAGAAAGGGGATAATATAAATAATAATGTTATGAGAGTAAATTTCAACAAAGTTACCTGTATTAACTTAAAATCTGTTAATCAACAACAACTATTGGCCATATGTGAGACATACCTATTTGGTTTTGAGGGATTACTTGAGAATAAAAAGAATGAGATAAACATTATATGGATTGATAACCAAGCAAGAACTGTTGCATATACATATACTGGTGATTGGGGAGAAGTATTAGTTAAGGGGAGTTACTACAATGGGATGGTTCAAAAGGACTATGATAGAATAATGGATATTAAACCCGTAAAGACCCCAAAGTTTCCAAAGACAGACAAAGCCTTAAATAATTATATTTCTTTCTTAAAAGAGGGATTTGATGTAAGAATACCCGCAATTGATTCGTTAATAGAACATAAGTTAAGAGAACAAGAAAGATACAAAGAAATACAACAAATACCGGTTATATTAGATATGGATATAATCCTGGATAAGATTAATAACTATGGGATAACTTCATTAACCGATGAAGAGAAAGATTATATGGATAATATCTAAAATTGGGGATAACATATATTTATTATAAAATCGTAATATGAACTTAAACGAAAA